>Ga0209291_1000746_pt1 | contig 30735 bp, 24 predicted proteins | sample GOMGulsemesocosm_FD_184633 | JGI IMG/M metagenome (GOLD analysis project Ga0209291, IMG submission 184633) | Methane-oxidizing microbial communities from mesocosms in the Gulf of Mexico - GOM9B Gulf of Mexico (SPAdes) (version 2) | ecosystem: Environmental > Aquatic > Marine > Cold seeps...
AATCGGGGCGACGGTTAAGTAATTGCTTTAAATAACCGAGGATAAAATCAATATTTAAACTACGTTCATGGGCTTCATCAATAATGATCACGTCATATCTACTTAAGAAGCGATCTTGTTGGATCTCTGCCAGTAAAATACCGTCGGTCATCAGTTTTATGTAACTTTTCTTGCTGACGTTATCGTTAAAACGGATCTTATAACCTACATGCTCACCAAGCTCTGAATCAAGCTCTTCAGCAATACGATTCGCAACCGTACGAGCTGCAAGTCGTCTTGGCTGTGTATGCCCTATCATGCCATCAATACCTAAACCGAGGTCTAGGCATATTTTAGGGATCTGAGTGGTTTTACCCGAGCCTGTTTCACCTGCAATAATAACCACTTGGTTATTTAAAATAGCATTAGCGATATCATCACGCTTTTGACTAATAGGCAGATCTTCAGGATAAGAGACTACTGGTAAGTTATCAATACGCGACTGACGCAGGCTCGACGATGCCGCAATATCTTGCTGCAGCTTATCAATAGCTTTTTCTTGCTTTTCAGAAGGTAATTTTTGCGCTGTTTGCAAACGACGTTTAAAACGAAAACGATCGGAATGCATACAGTTAGATAGTTCAGCCGTCAGGGATTTTAAGATACTCTGCATAATAGTTAGAAAGCGCCCATTAACTCTAGTTTTAAAAGCGAAATACTATGCCAGTAGCTCTAGAATTTCAAATGATTATTGGATTTCAAATGAAAAGTACTTCAGTCGCCTCGCTATAACCTCGATTGGTCATCGTTATGGCACACTTTTTAGGCTATTAGTTAAACACTGAACAAATATAAATTTAATGAAATATATGGCACAGATTATTTACACTACTTGACATATAAAGCCGAAAAACAACGAACCCACCACTAAATGAGTAGTCACCACCTAGATTAACACCCTGTCACGATTTATTTACAAACACCTAAACAAGCAACTAAATAACACATTCTTATTAACATACATCATTTATTTAATTATAAAAATATATTTATGTGATCTACATCACACATGTAATAGCCGAAAGAAAATAAAATCCACACGATTTTCGCTCGAACGAACTTCAAACCCTATGAAATGGTTATTTAAAACCATCAACACGTTGAAACTCGAGGTTATAAATGTTTGGTATTTTCAAACCGAAAGAGCACATTGCTCGTTTACCCGCAGACCAAGTTGACTCCACCTATAAATATTTAAGATGGCAGTTATTCTTTGGTATTTTCTTTGGCTATGCAGGCTACTACCTAGTTCGTAAAAACTTCAGTTTGGCCATGCCATACCTGATTGAACAAGGCTTTAGCCGTGGTGATCTGGGTGTTGCTTTATCTGCAGTCTCTATTTCTTATGGACTATCTAAATTCCTGATGGGTAGTGTCTCTGACCGCTCTAACCCACGCTATTTCTTAACCGCTGGCTTATTAATGTCAGCTGCCGTTATGTTTACTTTTGGCTACATGCCTTGGGCAACCGGCAGTATTACTGCGATGTTCGTTTTACTATTTTTAAATGGTTGGTTCCAAGGCATGGGCTGGCCAGCTTGTGGCAGAACCATGGTTCACTGGTGGTCTAAAAAAGAACGTGGTGAATTAGTCTCGGTTTGGAACGTTGCGCATAACGTCGGTGGCGGCTTAATCGGCCCTATGTTCTTACTTGGCTTATGGGCATTTAATGACGATTGGCATACCGCATTTTATGTACCAGCTTTCTTTGCTGTACTCGTCGCAGTCTTTGTCTGGCTCACTGTGCGTGATACTCCGCAATCTTGTGGGTTACCACCAATCGAAGAATATAAAGATGATTATCCAGATGATTACAGCACAGATCATGAACAAGAAATGACGGCAAAAGAGATTTTCTTAAAATATGTTCTTAATAATAAACTGTTATGGTCTATCGCAGTTGCTAACGCCTTTGTTTATATGATCCGTTACGGTGTTTTAGATTGGGCACCTGTGTACCTGAAAGAAGCAAAAGGTTTCACTGTAGATGGCTCTTCTTGGGCTTATTTTTTGTATGAATGGGCGGGTATTCCAGGCACCCTACTTTGTGGTTGGATTTCAGATAAATTATTTAAAGGACGTCGTGCACCAGCAGGAATACTATTTATGGCGCTAGTGACGATTGCTGTACTTGTTTACTGGTTTAACCCGCCAGGGAACCCAGCCATCGATATGGCGGCATTAATTGCGATTGGATTCCTGATTTACGGCCCGGTTATGTTAATTGGTCTATACGCACTTGAGCTTGCACCTAAAAAAGCGGCAGGCACAGCAGCGGGTCTAACAGGTCTATTCGGCTACCTAGGCGGCGCAGTTGCTGCCAATGCAGTACTTGGCTATACAGTCGACCATTTTGGTTGGGATGGTGGTTTCATGGTTCTCGTCGCCTCTTGCTTAGCTTCTATCATTTGTTTAAGTTACGCTTATTTTGGTGAAAAGCGTTTTCACGCTAACAAAACTGGTGATACTGCGGTTGCATAAGTAAAAAGTATTAATTGATAGCTTAGAGGCTGCAATCGTTGTAGCCTCTTTTTATTGCATTAGGGCTAGCTAAATATTTGCGGCATTTAAATAACACGCTTGTTGTTGTTTATCCATTGCTTTGAGTACATTTCGACGAGAAATGATCCCCACGAGTAAGCCTTCATCGTCAATCACAGGATAAACTTTAGGCTTGGCTTCTAGCATTTGCTGCGCGAGTTCAATAATACTGTCCGTCACCCGAACTGTGAGCACATCCTTTCTCATCAAGTCTTCAACTATCGCGACCTCTTCACAGTAATAACTCGATTCCAGTAACGATGCTAAGCAATCCTGTTCAGAAATCCAGCCAATGAGCGTATCACTATCATTCACCACAGGCGCTCCAATATGAGTAGATCTTAGTAATCTATCAACAGCCGTTGCCACAGGCATATCTGCAGTCAATTTAACTGGCCGTAACTGCATATAGTCAGATACCTTTAAAGAATTCATTCCCTCACTCCTTTAATCATTGATCTATTTAAAATAATACATGGTTACTACATCTTCTAAGCATAGGTTATATGGTTATTTCTACAATCATGACCTTAATATTGTAGAAATAACTTTATTTACCACGTTGAAAAACTAAAAAGTCGAAATATTAAACATATTATAAAAAACAAATAACCCCGCCAATGGCAAATATAGCAATGCATAAAACTATATATTTCAAATTAAACAGATTTATACTCCAATAAAAGTCAATAATGACAAACAATAACAAATTGGATATTTATAATTCCAACTATTTATGAAATTATGTTCTTGAAGAAGGTCACACAATTGTCATAGTATCAAGACATAAGAAAGTATAAATATCTCGCTTGATGGGAAGGGAAGCAAAGCAATGAAAAAGACAATGTATGAAAAAATTTGGGATTCACACTTAGTTCACGAACCAGAGAATGGAACCCCGCTACTCTACATCGATCGTCACTTGATGCATGAAGTAACAAGTCCACAAGCATTTGAAGGCTTAAAAGTACAAAAACGTAAGATCCGTAATCGTCATAGTATTCTAGCGACAATGGATCACTGTGTACCAACCGTTGACCGTCATCTACCAATTAAAGATCCAATTGCAGCAAAGCAAATTGATACGATGGCAAACAACTGTAGTGAACACGACCTCCTTATTTACGATATGCAAAACGTTAATAATGGTGTTATTCATATTGTTGTACCTGAACATGGTTTTATCCACCCAGGAATGACTGCTGTTTGTGGTGATTCACATACTGCAACACATGGTGCATTTGGTGCGTTAGCCTTCGGTATAGGTACGTCCGAAGTTGAGCATGTAATGGCCACTCAGACGCTACAACAGAAAAAATCTAAAACTATGCTAGTAAGTGTAGAAGGTACACTATCGAAGTATTCAACAGCCAAAGATATCGCGCTTGCTGTTATCGGTAAAATAGGTACTGCAGGTGGTACTGGCCATGTAATCGAGTTCGCAGGTTCTGCAATTCGAGACCTTACAATGGAAGGTCGCATGACCTTGTGTAACATGGCAATTGAAGGCGGCGCACGTGCAGGCCTTATCGCACCAGATGAAACAACATATGATTATCTGGAAGGTAAAGAGTTTGCACCACAAGGGGATCACTGGGCTGCAGCACTTGCATACTGGAAATCACTACCAAGTGATGATGGCGCTAAATTTGACACTGTTATCGAACTTAAAGCTGAAGACATTGCACCACAAGTTACTTGGGGTACGTCTCCAGAACAAGTAGCCGCAGTAAACTCAACGGTTCCTTCACCAAGTGACTTTAGTGATGAAATTAAAGCTTCGGCATGTAAAGGCGCCCTTGCCTACATGGACATTGAAGCCGGTGCAGCAATCACTGATATTAATATTGATCTTGTGTTCGTTGGTTCTTGTACTAACGGTCGTATTGAAGATTTCCGTGCTATTGCTGAATTAACCGTCGGTAAAAAGGTAAGCGCTTCAGTACAAGCAATTGCAGTTCCAGGTTCATACCTTGTTAAAGAACAAGCTGAAAAAGAAGGTCTAGATAAGATCTTAGTTGATGCAGGTTGGGAATGGCGTGAACCAGGTTGCTCTATGTGTCTAGCAATGAATGGTGACCAACTAAGCGAAGGTCAACGTAGTGCGTCTACGTCAAACCGTAACTTTGAAGGTCGTCAAGGTAAAGGTGGTCGTACACACCTTGTATCTCCAGCAATGGCCGCAGCAGCGGCAATTGAAGGCCACTTTGTTGACATCCGTAACTGGGCATAAGCTTTAGCACATTAGTGATCAAGGAATTAAAATGAAAGCATATAAAAATCATACTAGTGTTGCTGCATTAATGAATCGTAGTAACGTAGATACAGACCAAATCATTCCAAAACAGTTCTTGAAAAAAGTAGAACGTACCGGCTTTGGTATACACTTATTTCATGACTGGCGTTTTCTTGATGATGGTTCAGAAAACCCTGAGTTTGAATTAAACAAACCAGCATTTAAAGGTGCTAAGATTTTAGTTGCTGGCGACAATTTCGGTTGTGGTTCATCACGTGAACATGCACCCTGGGCAATTGAAGACTTTGGTTTCAATACCATCATTTCAACTAGCTATGCAGATATTTTCTACTCTAACTGCTTTAAAAACGGTATTTTACCAATTCGTGTAAACAAAGATGTTCTCGCCGCATTAATGGCTGAAATTGATGCTAACGAAGGTGTCGAGTTTACTGTTGATCTTCCAGCACAAACTGTGACAACACCCGGTGGTATTGTTATTAATATTGAGGTTGATCCATTTCGTAAGCAAAGCCTTATCGAAGGCGCTGATGATATCTCATGGACATTAAAACATGAAGCTAAAATCTCTGAATTCGAAGCTAGAAATAAGCAACAGTTTCCATGGTTATGGACTGAAGCAAGCTAACTTTTAGTATTGCTCTATTATAAAGCAAACTAAGAGACGGTTTAAAAGCGGATAGTCATCTTCTATCCGCTCTTTCCCTACAATTTGAAGCAGGTAGCAAATATGGAAATCATGCGCCCTCAAGTCCAATTAATGGACACAACTCTTCGTGATGGAGAACAAACCCAAGGGGTCTCTTTCACCCCCGACGAAAAAGTTAGTATTGCCAAAGCCCTACTCCAATCTCTTAATGTTGACCGAATTGAAGTCGCATCTGCGCGCGTTTCTCTTGGCGAAAAACATGCCGTATCCTCATTAATGCAATGGGCAGAACAAGAACAAGTGGCAGGGCGAATCGAAATACTGGGTTTTGTCGATCATACCAAAAGCGTTGACTGGATAACGTCCAGCGGTGCCAAAGTGATCAACTTACTCACAAAGGGCAGTGAAAAACACTGCACCGAGCAACTCCGTAAAACCCCTACGCAACATATTGAAGATGTCAGAGAAACTATTCACTACGCAATAGAGCAAGGGTTAGCGGTTAATATTTACCTTGAAGACTGGTCTAATGGTTACAGTGACAATCCTGATTATGTTTACAACATGATCAATGCACTTGTAGATTTACCAATCCAACATTACATGCTGCCAGATACACTCGGTGTAATGTCTCCAGATGAAGTGCATGTCAGTCTGTCTGATATGATTGGGCGTTATCCGCAACAGAAATTTGATTTTCATCCACATAATGATTACGGTTTAGCCACAGCAAATGCGCTCGCTGCAGCAAAAGTCGGCATTAGCGCTATTCATTGCACTGTAAACTGTTTAGGTGAACGCGCTGGTAATGCTTCACTTGCAGAAGTTGCAGTGGTCCTTAAAGATAAACTCGGTATCGAATCATCAATCAATGAACAACGCATCCATCAGATAAGCCAAATGATTGAAAATTTCTCGGGTAAAATAACGCCAGCAAATGCGCCTATTATTGGCGCAGACGTATTTACTCAGACTAGTGGTATTCATGCCGATGGCGATAATAAAGGTGGCTTATATCAAACGGTGTTAGGCCCTGAACGGTTTAAGCGTACCCGAACCTATGCGCTCGGAAAAATGAGCGGTAAAGCATCGATAGAAAAAAATCTTGAAGAGTTAAGTATAGACTTAAGCCCCGAGCAAAAGACTAAATTGCTCGAGCGTATTGTCACTTTAGGTGATCAAAAAGCAACTATAACACCTGAAGATTTACCCTTTATTATTGCGGATTTACTGGAAAGTAAAGATTACTCGCATATTGAACTGCTCAACTGTTCGATTACATCTGGACTCAATGTTGATTCCACCGCAAGTATCCGTATTCGCATCGGCGATGAGATATACAAATCAGCGGGATCCGGTAATGGTGGCTTTGATGCGTTTAGTATGGCAATTCAAGCCATCATGCACAAAGTTGGATTTGATTATCCAAATTTAGAAAACTATCAAGTACGTATTCCACCAGGCGGTAAAACCAGTGCATTAACAGAAAGCTTTATTACTTGGCAGCAGGGCGATCGAAGTTTCCGAACCCGTGGTGTTAGCTCTAACCAAGTATTCGCTGGTGTGCAAGCAACAATGCGTATGTTAAATAAATTGCTACATGAAACGATAACAGCATAGCACTTCCCCAAACAGGTTTACTTTAAACCCCCTTAACGTAAACCTGTCACTAAAATAATGCCCCCCTTTATAGCAAGGTCACCATTATAGCGATGTCACAATTCGTGAATATCAATTCTAAATAATATTTAATCACATCTTGATTAGACTATACTTTGTTTATATATTGTTATATCAATAAATAATAATACAAAATTCCGCAAAACAACTCTTACATCTCCTCATTCACTAATAAACGCACGATTACCTTTTAAATAATATATTGCAGCCATAATAAAAAATTAATAAAACGCTTATAAAACCGCAATTTAATTGCGCAATTTTAAAATCAAAGTCTAAATTTAGATTAGAAGTGAGAAATACTTCAGACTTGTAGATGCTAATGTTTGCGGATGCAAGTAATTACATTTTGGGGGTAACTATGAGTATTTTTGAACATTACCAGCAAAGATATGAAGAAAGTCGTGAAGAAGAGTATACCATTCAAGAATTCTTGAATTTATGCCGTGACGACAGAACTGTATATGCATCTGCAGCTGAAAGATTACTAAACGCAATTGGTGAGCCTGAAATGGTTGATACCGCAACCGACTCTCGCCTAAGCCGATTATTTTCCAATCGTGTTGTAGCACGTTATCCAGCCTTTGAAGATTTTTATGGTATGGAAGATGCCATCGAGCAAATTGTCGCCTATTTAAAACATTCTGCTCAGGGCTTAGAAGAAAAAAAACAAATTCTGTATCTACTTGGCCCAGTGGGCGGTGGTAAATCATCACTCGCCGAAAAATTAAAAGACTTAATGCAGAATTTACCAATTTATCGCATTAAAGGATCTCCCGTTAACGATCACCCCTTTAGCTTGTTTGACGTGAATGAAGATGCCAGTATTCTGCGTAACGAATACGGTATCCCAACCCGCTGCCTTGGTCATGTAATGTCACCTTGGGCTGCTAAACGTTTGAAAGAATTTGGCGGTGATATAAGCCAGTTTAAAGTAGAAAAAGTGCGCCCATCTATACTCCATCAAATTGCCATTGCTAAAACTGAACCCGGTGATGAAAACAATCAAGATATTTCCTCGTTAGTCGGTAAAGTTGATATTCGTCAGTTAGAACATTTTTCACAAGATGACCCCGATGCATACAGCTACTCAGGTGCACTTTGTAAAGCGAACCAAGGAATGATGGAATTTGTCGAGATGTTCAAAGCTCCCATCAAAGTGCTACATCCTCTACTCACTGCAACGCAAGAAGGTAACTACAACAGTACCGAAGGTCTATCAGCCCTGCCTTTCGAAGGTATTATCCTTGCTCACTCCAATGAGTCTGAGTGGCAAACATTCCGTAATAACAAAAACAACGAAGCCTTCTTAGACCGTGTCTATATTGTTAAAGTACCTTACTGTTTACGCGTGAGTGAAGAACAATCTATATACCGTAAACTATTAGAAAACAGTGCGCTATATAATGCAAAATGCGCACCGGGTACACTTGATGCGCTGTCTCAATTCACCGTTTTATCGCGCCTTAAAGATCCTGAAAATTCATCAATCTACTCTAAAATGCGTGTTTACGACGGCGAAACGTTAAAAGATACCGATCCAAAAGCAAAGTCATATCAAGAGTATCGTGATTATGCAGGCGTCGACGAAGGTATGTCAGGCCTATCAACCCGTTTTGCTTATAAAATTTTATCAAAAGTATTCAACTTTGATCATGCGGAGGTTGCAGCAAACCCAGTTCATCTTTTTTATGTATTAGAACAACAAATTGAACGAGAGCAGTTCCCTCAAGATATTGCGGACCGATATTTAGAATTTTTAAAAGGTTATTTAATTCCCAAATATGTGGAATTTATTGGCAAAGAAATCCAAACAGCTTACTTAGAATCTTATTCTGAATATGGCCAAAACATATTCGACCGTTATGTAACTTATGCTGACTTCTGGATCCAAGATCAAGAATACCGAGATCCTGAGACCGGCCAGCTATTTGACCGTGAAGCATTAAATAATGATCTAGAGAAAATAGAAAAACCAGCAGGTATCAGCAACCCTAAAGACTTCCGTAATGAAATAGTTAACTTTGTACTCCGTGCCAGAGCCAATAACAGTGGTAAAAATCCGTCTTGGGTTAGCTATGAGAAACTCCGTACTGTAATCGAAAAGAAAATGTTCTCCAATACAGAAGAGTTGTTACCCGTTATCTCATTTAACGGTAAAACATCCACAGACGAACAGCAAAAGCATGACAACTTTGTAGACCGCATGATGGAGAAAGGCTACACCAAGAAACAAGTTAGACTATTGTCAGAATGGTATTTGCGCGTACGTAAATCATCATAACTGTATTCTTTAGGGGGATGAGATGGCACATTTTATTGATCGCAGATTAAACGGAAAAAATAAAAGTACCGTTAATCGACAACGCTTTATGCGTCGTTATAACTCACAAATAAAAAAGGCGGTATCTGATGCTGTAAACAATCGTAGTATTCAGGATATTACATCTGGAGAAAGTGTCAGCATTCCAACTCGTGACATCTCGGAGCCAACTTTTCACCAAGGTAAAGGCGGCAAACGTACAGTTGTTCACCCTGGTAACGACCAATTCATTACTGGTGATAAAATTAACCGTCCACCACCAAGAGGCGGTTCAGGTTCTGGAGGAGGAGAAGCCAGCGATAGTGGTGAAGGTAATGATGATTTTAATTTTAAAATTTCAAAAGACGAATACCTTGATCTTTTATTTGAAGATTTAGAGTTACCAAATTTACAAGAAAATCAGTTTAACAGTATCGTTGAAATGAAAACCCGCCGTGCAGGTTATACTTCACATGGTAACCCCGGCAATATTTCGATTATTAAATCATTACAAAATTCATTGGCGAGGCGTACTGCATTATCCGCTGGCAAAAAAAGAAAAGTAAAATCGCTGCAACAGCAAGTTGATGAATTAACGAATCAGGACGAAATTGAAGGCCAATTTGTTCACGAATTAAAAAAAGAAATTGCGGAATTGAAAGAACGGATCAGTAAAGTGCCGTTCATCGACACTTTTGACTTACGCTATAACAATTTTGAACAATATGCAGTACCAAATAGCCAAGCCGTCATGTTTTGCCTAATGGATGTCTCAGGCTCGATGGATCAGCCAACTAAAGACATGGCTAAACGTTTCTATATCTTACTGTACCTGTTCTTAACACGTACTTATAAAACGATTGAAGTAGTTTACATCCGTCATCATACTCAAGCAAAAGAAGTCGACGAACATGAATTTTTTTATTCACAAGAGACGGGTGGCACAATTGTATCGTCCGCTTTAAAACTAATGGATAAGATTGTGACCGATAAGTACCCCGCGAATGAATGGAACATTTACGCTGCACAAGCTTCTGATGGTGATAACTGGGCTGATGACTCACCACTATGCCGTAAGCTATTGCTAGATAAAATTATGCCAAAAGTCCGTTATTTCAGCTATATCGAGATTACCAATCGTGCCCATCAGACTTTATGGCGAGAATATGAAAAAGTAGCAAAAGAATACTCACAGTTTGCCTTACAGCATATTCGCCAACTGGAGGATATTTACCCTGTATTCCGAGAACTATTTAAAAAACAAGCCGCTTAGGGAGAGTCTATATGTTAAGAGATGAAGTGAAGCAGCTCAACGATGGCCCCGATTGGAATTTTCCACTACTAGAAGAGTATCATATCGAAATTAAACGTATTGCAGAATACTACCGACTTGATACTTACCCCAATCAAATTGAAGTCATCACAGCAGAGCAAATGATGGATGCTTACTCTTCTGTAGGGATGCCTATTGGTTATAATCACTGGAGTTTTGGTAAGAAATTTATTCAAACAGAACAAAGCTATAAACGTGGTCAAATGGGGTTAGCATATGAAATTGTTATCAACTCTAATCCGTGCATTGCTTACTTAATGGAAGAAAACACCATTCCAATGCAAGCATTAGTTATTGCACACGCCAGCTATGGACATAACTCTTTCTTTAAAAACAATTACTTATTTAAATCATGGACAGATGCAGATTCAATCATTGATTACCTACTATTTTCCAAGAATTATATTGCTGAATGTGAACAAAAATACGGTATCGATGCTGTCGAAAATATTGTCGATTCATGTCATGCATTAATGAATTATGGCGTTGATCGTTATAAACGCCCAAGTGAACCATCACTCAGTGAAGAAAAACGACGCCAACAAGAACGCACAGATTATTTACAAACTCAAGTCAATGAATTATGGCGTACCCTCCCCCAATACAACCAAAAATCAGAGCCTGTTGAACCAAATTACCCAGTAGAACCCCAAGAAAACATTCTCTATTTTGTAGAAAAAAATGCGCCACTGTTACAATCTTGGCAGCGCGAAATAATTCGTATCGTTCGCAAAATCAGTCAATATTTTTATCCACAAAAACAAACTCAAGTCATGAATGAAGGTTGGGCAACATTCTGGCATTATACCATCACTAACCACATGTATGACGAGGGATTGGTGTCGGATAAATTCATGTTAGAAATCTTACATAATCATACTAACGTCATTGCACAACCGGCTTATAATAGTCCGTATTATTCAGGAATGAATCCTTATGCATTAGGATTTGCCATGTTTACAGATATTCGACGAATTTGCGAAAACCCGACCGAAGAAGATAAAGCTTGGTTCCCTGATATTGCGGGTAGTGATTGGTTAGAAACCTTGCATTTTGCAATGCGAAATTTTAAAGATGAAAGCTTCATTAGCCAGTATTTGTCACCTAAAGTAATGCGTGACATGCACTTTTTTTCAATCGAAGATAACGAAAACAGTAAATATATTGAAGTATCTGCGATTCATAATGAAGAAGGGTATCAACAATTGCGAAATAAGCTATCAGCCCAGTATAATCTCAGTAATAACGAGCCTAATATTCAGGTATTTAATGTCGATAAAAAAGGGGACCGTTCTTTAACACTACGCTATGTGCCTCACCAAGAGATACCACTAGACGCGAAATCAGCACAAGAAGTAATAAAACACCTTCATCGATTATGGGGCTTTGATGTTCGGTTAGAACAAGTTCAAGCTAATGGCAATGTGGAGATTATCAGCCAAAGTTCCCCCCCTAAGCTATAAACTGTCCCGCGGATATAAAAAAACCAGTCAATGACTGGTTTTTTTAGAAGATTATTGCGTAATCATTATTTAATACGTTGTTCAAAAGCGACGCAAATATCATCCCATGTTTCATCACGGTACTGCTGCCAAAGTAGGCCTGAGTTCATACCATAGTTACGGATAACATTTAAACTCTCATCCGCTTGATTATTTTGGGCTATCTCTTTCAATTCTCTGTAGAAATTTCGTGCTAATACACGAGCTTCGGGATAATCAAAATAAATTTTACCCAAAATACGGTACATATTATCAAAACCATTCAGGATCAAAGCATAAACTAAATTACCTGATAAAAAGGCCAATTTATGTAGCATACTATAATCATACGCAGTAAAGGCTTCTTTATCATCAGCAAGTTCTTCGGCTTCATTTAGAATTTCTACAACACGTTCAGGATCGCGTTTGATCGCAGCTCGAATAAAAATAACACTAATATTAGTACGGGCAGATAATAAATCACTCACCAATTCAGGTAAACGCTCAGGGTCCAATCGCACTAAATCTTCTAAGATAGACAGGCTCGACGTTTCCCAAAAATTATTAACCTGAGTTGGTTTCCCATGACGGATAGTCAGCCAACCGTCACGCGCTAAACGTTGTAATACCTCACGTAGCGTAGTACGAGTAACACCAATAAGCTCAGAAAGTTCTCTTTCTGCTGGAAGAATTGAACCTGGAGGGAAGCGATTTTTCCAGATCGATTCAATCAGATACTCTTCGGCAAATCCAGCTGGGCTTTTCGCCTTAATAATACCGTCATTCTGACGCTTTTTCTTCGTTGTTTTACTATCAGTAATATCCATTTAACTTCTCATTTGGAAATATAACAGGTTGTGTCCATTAGAATCTTAGCATCCTGATGCAAGTCCGACCAGATTTTAATTAGATACTATCACTAGAATAATTATTTTCCGATTTAAATAGTAAAATAAATTTAATTGCTATAACAATAATCTGTATCAATAAAAAGTATGGCGCACCACACGGAATACGCTTAGAATATCCCCGTTTTTAAATCCCTTAAACTTAATCTTAATAAAATATTGGACAAGCCCTCATGGACATAAGCCTTAGTACGGCGGCAAAATTAAACTTCTTAGGTAATTCACCTCAGTGGTATAAAATTGCAATCATTGCATTCCTCATTATTAACCCGATTGTTTTTTCAATTGACCCGTTTATTGCTGGTTGGTTATTAGTTATCGAATTTATTTTTACTTTAGCAATGGCCCTAAAATGCTATCCTCTTCAACCCGGTGGCTTGCTTGCTATTGAAGCGGTTGCCATTGGCATGACATCTTCCGAACAAGTCCAGCACGAACTTGTGAGTAATATCGAAGTATTATTATTATTAATCTTCATGGTTGCTGGTATCTATTTCATGAAGTCATTATTGTTATATGTCTTCACTAAGCTATTGATTAACATTAAGTCTAAAGCATTGCTGGCTTTATCATTTTCAGTTGTTTCAGCTTTTCTTTCTGCATTCTTAGATGCACTAACTGTAATTGCAGTTGTGATCAGTGTCGCGATTGGCTTCTATAGTATTTATCACAAAGTAGCATCAGGCCGTGACTTTAAACATGACCATGATCATACCGACGATGCAAATGTGAATGAGCTCAAACGTCAAGATCTTGATGAATATCGCGCTTTCTTACGTAGCCTTATGATGCATGCAGGTGTTGGTACTGCACTTGGTGGTGTATGTACTATGGTAGGCGAACCACAAAACCTAATTATCGCTGAACAAGCAGGTTGGGATTTTATTGAATTTGCATTACGTATGGCTCCCGTAACGGTTCCTGTATTCTTTTTTGGTCTATTGACTTGTGTTCTGGTCGAGAAATTAAAAATATGTGGTTACGGTGCTGAATTACCAGCAGCAGTACGTACTATTTTGGTTGATTTTGATAAACATGAAGATGCAAACCGCAGCCAACGTGAACGTGTAAAACTTTATACGCAAGCGGCTATTGGTGTTTGGTTAATCATAGGCCTAGCAATGCATTTAGCTGCTGTAGGCCTCATTGGTTTATCTGTCATCATTCTTGCTACTGCATTTAACGGGATCACTGAAGAGCATGCTTTAGGTAAAGCATTTGAAGAGGCATTGCCTTTTACTGCATTACTTGCGGTATTCTTTACGATTGTTGCTGTAATTATTGATCAACAGCTGTTCATTCCATTGATTAATTCGGTTCTAGCTGCAGACCCACATCAACAGCTACCACTATTTTACTTAGCGAATGGTATCTTGTCGATGGTGAGTGATAACGTATTTGTTGGTACTGTTTATATTACCGAAGTAAAAGCTGCTCTGGTAAACGGCACTATCACACGAGATCAGTTCGACCTACTTGCTGTCGCAATTAACACAGGTACAAACCTACCTTCCGTTGCAACGCCAAATGGACAAGCTGCATTCTTATTCTTATTAACGTCTGCAGTAGCGCCACTGTTACGCTTATCGTATGGCCGTATGGTTATCATGGCATTACCATATACGATTGTGATGACGTTAGTTGGTCTTGGTGCCATTATCTACTTATTAGAACCAGCAACAGCAACGATGCTTGATATGGGGTTAATTACCGCCCATGTAGAATCTGCAGCTGAAGCGGTTAAATCAGCTGCCCACTAGTCTAGCTAAAACATAAAAAAACGCCGCTATTAGCGGCGTTTTTTATACAAGTAATCACTTTACATAAGCATTTATTTTTACACATTTTTACACTCTGCATCTCATATCTAGCGCCACAATATGTTATAAAAGTAGATAGTTATTAAATTCATTTGAGACAATATATGTACCAGTTTATTTCTAACCTACCAAAACAACGCCTTCCTTGGGTTTTACTCGCTCTAACAGGTTTGGGGTTAGAAGCATCAGCCCTCTTCTTCCAATACGTGATGGAATTAAGCCCTTGTGTATTATGCGTATATGAACGTGTAGCAATAATAGGCATTATTATTGCGGGCTTAGTGGGTGCGATAGCCCCTGCGAATCCAGTGATACGCTTAAGCGGTTTTACATTATGGTTTGTCAGCGCGGGTTACAGTTTAAGCCTCGCAATTGAGCATACCGACATTCAACTGAACCCTTCGCCATTTTCAACGTGTGACTTCTTCCCTAATTTCCCGACTTGGGCACCGCTCCATGAATGGGCTCCTGGGTTGTTTAACCCAACCGGTTTTTGTGATGAAATTAACTGGCAGTTCTTATCGTTTACAATGCCACAGTGGTTAATTGTAGCCTCTTCTATTTACTTAGCTGTTGCAGTTATCGTTTTAAGTTGCCATATTACAGGGCTGATTAAGTCAGCGAAATAACAAGGAATTGATAATGAGTAAACCAGAATTAACTCAAATTCAACAAGATCAGTTGGACGCGAAAGTATTACAACGTTTATTAGCGCATTTAGATGATAACAAACAAGTTCAAAATATTGATTTAATGATCTTGGCTGATTTTTGCCGAAACTGTTTAGGTAAATGGTACAAATCTGCTGCAGATGAACTGGAACTAGACGTGACAGATGAACAAGCGAGAGAACGCATCTACGGTATGACTTATGCTGAATGGAAAGAAAATCACCAGCTTCCAGCAACTGAAGAACAACTTACAGCATTCAATTCGAAACCAAAAAAATAACGCTAATTAATTTAATAATAAAAAGGGAGAGTGAACTTGACGTTTACTCTCCCTTTTTCACAAACCCATTAACCGTATTGGCAAAGGTACGCAGTTTCTTGCGCTACTTTAACTTGAAACTGACTGTCGCTAGGTACATTAAACTGTTCTCCAGCATTGAATGTTTGCCACTCAGATTGTCCAGGGAGTAACACCGTTAACGCACCAGTAATCACAACCATCACTTCCGCTAAGGCTGTACCAAACTCATACTCACCGACAGCCATCACGCCAACACTGGCTTCTTTATCCGCTTCTTTAAACCCAATAGAAGCAACTTGACCATCAAAGTACTGATTTATCTTAAACATTTAAAATCCTTTTATACGATTAACTAATCTTTTAGAGCTCAGAATAACCGAAAAAATGTCTAATTAACAGCATCCCCCTATTGCTAAGGTAAGTAGTGCAAAGGTAAATACTTCATATCAATTAAAAATTATAATAACCAGTCAATTGGATCATGTTGTCATCGTTATAACTTTTATTCGCATAGTCATCATCATTGATATTAAACCACCAACCTTCAACGCCAACAGAAAGTGCTTTCGTCACATTCACTTTTGCCTGAACAAAACCATTCTGAGAGCCAAAGTCAAAATCATAATTATGGCCCATAAGTAATTCGCTATTGTTTAAACCATTCAAAGTAACTCTTACACCCGCGAATATGTCATTTTGAAAACTATTATCAAGTGCTTTTTCACCATGTTGATCCCAGCTATATTCACTCAGTAAGTTAACACCAATATTTTTAGTTTGTAGTAAACTAAACTCCGCACCTAGTACCGCAGCACGCGTAGATTTACCTTCAACGATCTTATATAGCACTTCACCTTTTAAAATAATCTGGTTCAGATCAGCTTTAATATCTATTGATATCTGGTCAACTAAATTCACATACCAAATTGGTTCGCCCACCGCTGAATTTCGCAATTCGGGGGTACGTGTATGTCCGCCAAAATAACTCACACCAACATCAATATTGTTGACACTTTTACTGTAGCGTAATGCAACATCTGGGTGATACTCTTCGCCCCAACCCGCATATTCATAGCGATAATCATTCTCGAAACTAAAACGAGCGCCAAGTGTAGGTAAGGCTGGTTCTCGGTAACCCACCAGCAGCATGGCTTCCAGTAACGCACCTTTTAGGTCTATACCCAGCCTAAGCATAGGCTGACCTAGCTTATCCTCTCCATTTGGTGATTCGAGGTAATCCGTTTGATTAACAATATCAACTAAATGGTGGTTTTCCATCACCCCCCAATGAACTTGATCAAAACCAATAGATGCTTCCCACTTTTGAGTGACAAGCGCAGCTTTAAACTCTCTCAAATCAATATGTGAACGTTCATCATCACGTTCATCAATACGAACAAAGGGATGTACTGTATATACCATATTGTTTTTTTTAGATGACGCTTCTATATGCGGGGATAAAGCCGCTGATATTTGATGATAAACAGGATAAGGGTAATCATTCACTGGATATGTCGGTTGTTCAGGACTATCTAGGAAAATACGCTGCTCCAAGCTCGCACTACCCTTTACTTTTATTTCAGCATTCACATTTGTCATAACGCTCGACGTTACGAGGCCGAAGGTGATTAAACCACAGCATTTTATTAATGATTTCAATTTCATTCCCCATCAAAGAAACCAGTAACTAGGGCGAAGTAATAAACAACGGTCCTTGTTGTCTCATTAGTATGTCTTTGTATGTTGATTCGAAGCAATTTTTTTAGCCAAAATCATACCTAATAAGTATCAAATACTAGAACCAAGTAATGAAAACGCATTAGATTCACACCAATCAAGCATTAAATTTACTCGTAACTCACAATGCTGGTATAATTAATGCTTAACCTATATTTATTCACATTTTCAATCAATAACGACATAAGAATGACAATAATGACAATAATGACAATAAGGAAAACACATGCGTTTTAAGTTATGCAGCATTATTTTACTGACTTTAAGCCAAGTTAACCCAAGCTTTGCAAGCGGCTGGTTATTTGGTATGCATAATGACGTGATCTCAAATGAAGATGGTAATTACACCAATGCTGTTTTCATCAATTATACAACTGAAGAACCCGCATTAAATAACCGCTTCTGGCAAGCGTTAACGCCGTTTGATCCAAACCCACTGAAATATGCCGTTAATTACCAAATTGGACAACAGATGTGGACACCGAGTGATATTTCGGCGACGACACCACAACCAGATGAACGCCCATACGCAGGGCTATTATTTGGTGAAGCTAGCGTATTAGGCTATAGCGCCGTCAGCTCTTACCGACTCTCTTTGCTACTGGGAACAGTCGGAGAACAGTCAAAAGCAGGTGATACACAAACCAAGGTTCATGAATGGATTGGTGCAACGCCACCACAAGGCTGGAAATATCAAATTGAAGATGAAGTCGTATACCAACTCACAGTAGAGGCGGATCAACTTGTCGGCCGCCCACAAATGCTTATTGGTGAATCAGATTTGTCAGTTTATCAACGCTTAGCTGTAGGTAATTTTCAAAGTGAAGTCGCACTTGGTTCGACAGTACGATGGGGACCAGATTTAGGCGCTAACTATAATAACCTAAGCCTACACCCTCAGCGGCTACAAGGCATGCTACTGGCACCAAACAGCTCAGGTATTATGCTTTATGCAACGGCCGAAGTTCGTTATCGTTTCAACGATATTACGATTGAAGGTTATACACCTGATGAAGTACCGGACATTACGTTAAATAACGTACAAGTAACAGTTGCCGGAGGTTTACTTGCTTATTACCACAATATCGGCATCAAATTTAGTGTCGTGGCAATGAGTCCTGACTATGAAGAAGACGCACATAAAGAATACGTAGTCGGTAGCCTGGGATTATTCTGGCAATTTTAGTAGAATCTCCTCACAAAGTGGTCGAAATATGCCCGTTTCTTAAAATAGCTAAAAGTAGTTATCTGTTACTAATTAGCCGTGTTAGTATTCCGGTAAATTAGTCACTTTTCTGCTTTAAGATACGTTATGCATGATTCTTCATTAACATATACACGCCGCCCTAAAGGCACACTTGCCATATGCAGCCTGTATGCCTTTACTGGCGCAGCCATCACTGCGTCAGTAATATTCTCACTGCTACTCTTTTTATCTATTCACGATAAATTACTCATGCAGATTTTATTCGGCAGTTTGGCCGTCATTTTCGAACTCGGTAAATTTTTTGCTTGGTATGAATTTGGTGAGCGTATTGCTCGCAAAGCATTTCATGCCGCATTTATCGCACTTGGATTCTATTGTATCCTTGCCATTATTTCGATAGGTGGCAGTATTGGCGGCATTAACAGTGCAACCAATGTGGCACAACAGTATGTTGATCAACGCGATAACAGAGTAAATGCAATTACTCTGCAAATTTCCGCGATCGACGATGAAATTGCACTTAATAATAAAGCTGCAGATAAATACCTAGAGCTACAAATGATTTCGCTTGGTGTCTCTCGGATCCAGAAAGAAAATCAAGTTCTACGTGAAAAGCAAACACAGCTTAGAATTGAGCGTGATAGCGTTCCGGTCTCTGAAAAAGGGTCTGTTATCAGTTTGATCGCAAGCCTTGCAAAAATTCTGAATACGACAACAGAAGATGCACAATCATGGTTAGTCATATTCTTATCGGTATTACTTGATATTTTTGCAGCTTTCTTTGTTGGTTTAATAGGTGAGGAACTGCGTTTCCGCCATTCAATTAGCCGTAAAAAAGAACAAGAGAAAGCAGATAAAGCTGAGCATTTACGTCTTTTAGCAACGCAAAGCTATATTGAAATTGAAGCGCCACCTCAATTAGAAGATCAGTCCTTATTAATTGAAAAACAAATGTCAGTCAGGTCTTCTGCCATCTTACAAGCTGCGCAAGAACAAGATTTAAAATGCTCGAAAAAATACATTGCAGACATACTACAACTCAGCATAGAAGAAATCGATCACGCTTTCGAAGAGTTTCTATCGTTTGGTATTGTTGAGAGAAAACGGAATAACCATTTACGTTGGATAAGACAAGCTGACGTAGCTTAACGCCTCGACTCTTTTCGATATAAAACCAACACAGTGATAGCAACTGCTGCTGTGTTGGTTTTATTTTTAATCAAACATATACTTCAAGATCAACACTTCCCGCCATATTGACCTGTTATTAAAAAGCTTAAGTAATATGAATCTCGACAGGGTTGCTAAAGGCTGTATTAATATTTTTATCCTTGATAACATAGTACTATATAGAAGCGTACCTCCCTGTTATCGACTTATGAGTTAGTCCGAATGATAAAACAACAATTACATATTGCCCTCGTTGAAGATGAAATCAATATCGCAGAAAATTATCGTGATGCGTTGCAACGTATTGGCTATCGGGTTTCACTTTTTTATAACCGCCAAGACGCACTCGCTGCTTTTACCCTTGCGTTACCTGATATGGCGATTATCGATGTCGGTTTACAAGATGAATACGAAGGCGGTTTTGACCTCTGCCGTACATTACGACAATTATCAGAGACGCTTCCAATTATTTTTTTAACCGCGCGCAGCAGCGAGTTAGATGAGATCTCAGCATTACGCCTTGGTGCTGATGATTATTTAACAAAAGACGTCAGTATTCATCAAGTATTAGCGCGCGTCTCTGCATTATTTCGTCGTATTCAAGCACTGAAAAAGCCACAATCCGCAGATGAACAAGTACTCAGTAGAGGTTCATTACGCATCAATATTGAACGTATTGAAACTTACTGGCAAGAGCAGCCTGTGATACTCACTTTAACCGAATTTTGGATTGTGCACACACTTGCTAAGCACCCTGGCCAAGTTAAAAACCGAGACCAGCTCATGGATGCTGCACATGTGGTATTAGATAACAATACGATCACAACGCACATCAAACGTATACGTAAGAAATTTAGCCACATCGATAGCGAATTCAACGCCATAAAAACAGCTTATGGTATGGGTTATCGATGGGTCATGGAGTGATAATTCACTTTAGTCTAAAAACTCAACTGCTACTTGTTGCCAGCTTAATGCTATTACTACCATGGGCGGGCTGCCAAAGCGTGAGTGTTTTAGAAACGAGTTTACGTCAAAGTCATAGTCAGTTACTTGATGTAAAAATGACCGCCGCCGCACAGCAAATAGAACGTAAACTTAATCAATCACAATACCCTAACCTTAATACCAACCAAGGCAACTATTACGCCCCGCTCACTGACAGTAAAATGTTATTAGATGGGTTTGATGGAGAAGAAAGTGATTGGGAAAATATAACCACACCTTGGTTTCAACTTAATACCTATAATTATGTAGCTGGGCTATCAACAGAAGCCAAACCATCCACAACAGTTAAATTTAAATTAGCTGCAAATGATAAATTACTCTACATCTTAATTCAGACCTCCGCTCTAACACCGCATTATTTTAACCCTATGCAACCAAAAAAAATCGCAGACCAGCTCAATATTCGCAGTATCAATAATACCGGGCTTATTTCACGTTGGCAGATCAATCCGCAAGGCTCTGGCCGGGTAGAAATGCATAATATGAGTAAAACGATGAAAACAAGTCGAGATGCAGGTACATGGTTATGGCGAGATGGTCATTATAATATTGAAATCGCAATACCGATTAACCTAGCAAGCAATGCGATTGGGTTTGATCTCGTGCTTAATGACCAACAACAAAATCAACACTTTAAATCGAAACCAGCGACAACGTACGAGCGTAGTTTAGTCCGTGAACAGTGGGCATTAAATCAGCAACTCGCTAACTATATACAACCGGGTCTCAGTTTATACCTACTCAATAGTCAATATTGGTTGGTTGGACAACTAAATGCAGAGCAAGTAACAGACGATAGTTTAGAAAATGACGATATCCAAGAAGAACCATCTTGGTTAATGCACACCATCTACAATAAGTTGTTCACTTCAGATTCCTTACCTTATTGGCGAGAACCAACTAGCCTAGGCCGCTGGAGATCACCACAGCAATTAGAACAAACAGCTTGGTATCAAGACTCACCGATTAATAAGCAACTTAATAGTAAAGTGATTATCGTTAATGGCCAACAATTCTATGTTGTTGCAGTACAAGATTCACGACAAAGTTTACTCTCTGCCAGCGACGCGTTAAACCAGTTATTGATATTACTGTTTACTATCATCGCCGTTATTGTGACTGGCTTATTTGCATTTGCCTCGTCTTTGTCTTGGCGTATTGTTCAAATGAAGAAACACTACCGCGCAGCAATCGATAGCGACGGTAAAATAATGGCAGTGCCAGCCGCCAGTCGCCTCCCTGATGAATTGGGCGATTTATCCCGAGTGATGCAACAACTGACTATTAATCAAGGTAAGTACACTGACTATCTGGCCACATTGGCAGATAAGCTTTCTCACGAATTGAAAACACCTGTTGCCGTTATTCGAACATCACTCGAAAATATGGAACTATCAAATTTAGATCCAGAAGCAACGAAATATCTCACTCGCGCAATGCAAGGTACTAATCGCTTAAGCCAGACATTAAATGCCCTAAGTGAAGCGAATAGGTTGGAACAAAGTTTAGAATATGCGCAATGGCAAATCGTCCCATTAGACGATATGTTAGAAGAGTTAACGGAAGCTTATCGACAGGTTTATAACAGTTATCAGTTTCAATTAAAGTATGATAATAACCTTGAGTATGCTATCAATTTGGCACCAGAACTCATCGTACAATTACTTGATAAACTCATCAGCAATGCCGTTGACTTCTCGCCAGTCAATGACGCCATTGTATTTACCCTAACCAAACAAGATAAACAACTAAAATTAACGATTGAAAATCAAGGTCCACATTTTAGTAGCGATAATATCTCGCAGCTATTTGATTCTATGGTATCCATACGCCAACAATCTGAGACACCACATCTAGGTTTGGGTTTACATATTGTCAAGCTAATTAGCGACTTCCATCACGGCAACATAAATGCGAAAAACTTATCGGGTGATAAAGGCGTTATATTTGAGCTATTATTACCTATAGAAAACAAATAATAGCGTTTAGCGAGGAGGAACCTCATGTTAATACGGCCTATCGCAAAACGTAATGGCATAACAGTGACGATTATTGCAGCCCTGTTAATTTTCAGCAGTATTATTTCGTTGTTAACTACATCCGCAGACACAGGCAATTACCTCTATTTTCCTCTGGCAGCAGGGGCGCTTATTATTGGCATATGTTTGTTAATTGTCGGCATCGTGAAAATTAATGACCTATATTACCGTTTCTCACTGACAAAAGAAGGGATTCATTATTTCACCTCACGAGGTGGTTTTACTATCCTTTGGGAAGATATACAACGAATCGATATACCAAAGATAAATGAGGGATTAGAGTTAAAAGAATTACCCTACATAGGTATCCGCCTCAAACACCGAGAGCATCTTATCAATAGCGCGTCCCTACCCACTTTATCTCACATGTTATTAGAGCAAAGAGCCCTTATCATGCTCACAGCACCCAACTCGACCCTGTATGGCAATGCCGATAATATGCTTTATCCAGACGTAAAAGTAACCCATAATTATCGAGGACTACAAGCCATGTTTATTAACCGAATGCAGTACCTCCATAATACGCTTGGTTATGATATTTACTTCCCGAACGATGATCTCGATCGCGCACCCACAGAATTTGTTCAACTATTACGCGAGTTTAAAACAGATTGCTCTAGATCATTATAAATAGTAATTATTATCAATTAGAGTTGCATTTGGTATATTTATATGGATAATACGAACTATTCTCATTAAGACATAGTCTATTTTTAAAATAATGTAGTCTATATATAAAAATAAAAAGGATTTGTTGTGAAAAAATCTGCCCTTTGCTTTGCCATCTCTTCAGCGTTACTTACTGCTTCATTTGCATCACATGCTGCAAATGTAAAAGTACTTGATAAAACTCTTTCTCCTGCTGCAAACTTTCTTGCATATACAGAATTTGAATTATCAGGTGAACCACTTGCTGAAGCTCTCGGTTTAGACCTTGATGTTTTAGATCCGAACCAAGTTGATCAACCAACTGCATTCGATTACGCAGCGGGTATTGAAAGCTACGAGTATTCAGAAGAAGCGATGTACGCGTTAAACTACCAGTCTACTATGGGTCCTCACCTAGTTAATGGTCCCGTTAACCAAGCGCGTGGCGGCTCTCTTGCTGACTTAGGTAAACGCTTCATCTCACTTGCTGACGCAGTAGGCTTCCCAAGTGAAGAGATTCCATTAAACATGTATCCTATTTCGGTACCATACGTTTCAGGTAACCCTGAATTTGTAGGTAAAGTAGATATAACAAAAGTGGGTGGTGAAGAAATTGAAGTGTTATCTGCAACAGGTGTCGCAGCAACCCATAAAACAATTACTCCAGCATACTTCCGTGATTACAAAACACTAGCGTGGGACAGCGCAAGTTTCGATAAAGCCTTAAACCCAGGTGCAATCGGCAGCATTTTCCTTAAAGAAGTCATGTGGTCACAAGATTTCTTAGGCGGCATGCACGTTACAGCAACAGATGAAGAAGTTGAAGCAACATCAAGCACAATGGATCAAGACGGTAAACACAGTCTTGGTGTATCTGCTGCCGATGGTTTCAACGGCATGATATTAACTGAAATGTCAATCGATAAACTACTCATCCTTCAAGAACAGCTTGGCTTTGACGGTAAAAACTTAGGTGTTAAATTCGGTCCTAACTACGATGCATCTAAAAACCCAATCTGGTTTGCACACAAAGTAGCAGTTAAAGAAACACAAAAGAACAACGCAAATAACATCGGTAAATTAACAGTTACAGATGGTTCATCATCACTACGTGATACTTGGATGTTATTATGGCCTGTAAGTGAATTCTATGCATTTACTGACCAACGCACAGCGAATACTGCACAGAATCCAGCATTTAAAGCTGTATTTGATGGCAAGCCATTTGCTGCAGCACCGAAACAAAATATCGATGGTAAAACAAGCAACAATGTAGCTGCTGACGATGCATTTTCTCTTGCAAGTAACATTGCTAACCTATCGTTCCAAAATTTAGAAAATCTACACTTCAATAAGAAAGCTGGTACGTTTGTAACTAAATACGATGGCAAACAAAATGCAAAAGTTGAGACATTTGACGCTGCATACAGCATCGTAGCACTATCTATTTACCAACGTTCACAAGATGCACTACCTGTTGGTTATGCAGCTGCAGACGGCGGTGATGTTGACCTAGAAACACCTCAAGGTAAACAAGCACTAAGTCTAATAAAAGCACAAGCAAATTACATCGTTAATACATTAGTTGCGAAAAACGGTCTAGTATACGATGGCGCAACAGTTGGTAAATCAGTAGATAAAAACCAATCACTTGATGCACAATTTGCTGCAATCCGTGGTTTAGTTGCTGCTTACCTTGCAACACAAGATGACACTTACAAACAAGCTGCACGTTCTATCTTCCTAGCGGTAGAGAAAAACATGTTTGATTCAGAGTTAGGTACTTGGGCACAAACGCCAGGTAAAGCAACAATCCACACACCGTTAACTGCTGCGGCAATATCAGGTGGTTTACGTGAAACTATACTTCACCTTGCAAATGAAGAAGGCGAACATGTTCCAGCACTAGAACTACAACACTTAACAGAGCGTTATACAGCTTGGTTCAAGAAAGTAGTAAATGGTGGCCAACAATTAGCTGAATGGATTGGTGATTCAGGTGAAAATATGTTGGAAAACAGTACAACTACCGATTCAGATAATGACGGTGTACACCAAATCACAGGTGCTGGCGGTAAATACGGTACAGCACAAACAATGGCAGCAAAAGTATCGGTTAGTGCAAACTAGTCTCACCCTTTTGGCAATGAACGCCATCTCGCAACACACTTGTTAATTAACTTGTTTTGACTAATGAAAGTGTTGCGAAATTAAAATAAAAGTTGTAAAAAGGGATGAGAATTAACTCAGCCCTTTTTGCGTTTTCATTACGTCGATATGAATAAGGTTTTATCATGTCAGTTCAAGTAGCAACCCCAATCGGTGATAATATCTGGTCACGTTTACAGTGTCATTTTAAACGTCTCGCTTTTCATCATAAGAAAGCCGAAACGATATTATATTTGATGTTCCTGTCAGGACTTTTACTGTGGCCATTTATTACTATTCCATGGCAAATAGAGCGTACTGTATTACTGATGCATATGCTTGCAGGTATCAGTATCTTCCCTGTTTTTGTTGGTAGTTTCTGGCTCTCTCACCGAAACCTTATTCAAAACAGTAAAAAGAAATTCTTACGTCAAACCGGTACCATTATCGAATATTTGCTCATTGTTTGTACGCTTACCGGTATCTATCTTACTTTTTGGGGTAACACGGGTAATAATTTCAGTATACTCATGCAAGATGTTCATTTTTACAGCTCATGGCTACTTGCCCCGCTTGTTCTTCGCCATGCTTGGCGCTGGACTGTAATCAAATTCTTTAGGAAGTCTTAATATGTTTGCCAGTTTTTTAATCACTTTTCGTGAAGGACTTGAAGCCTTCCTACTCGTTGGCATTATACTTTCTTACTTAGCAAAGCTTGGCCAATCAAAACATAACAAACTTATCTATCTGGGTGTTGCGCTCGGTTTAATTGCCTCATTAATTGTCGCTTTCATTTTCCAGTTCGTTGTCGATCAGTTCGACTCGCATGAATACCGTAATTTATTAATGGCGGGTATTTTAGGCTTCGCGACCTTGGTACTCACCTACATGGCCATTTGGATGCAACGCCAAGCCAAAACCCAAGTCTCTAACATGCAAGAGAACATTCGCGAGATCTTAACCACAGGTAATGTCTTTGGTTTAATCTTTTTGGCTTTCCTTGCAGTAATGCGCGAAGGCTTTGAAACCGTGCTATTTTTCTCGGCGTTAATGTATTCAGGTCAAGGTAATTTCTCACTACAAGATGGGTTGATCGGTGCTGGCGCAGGTTTAATCGCATCGCTGGTATTGGTTGTCGTACTGATGCGTGGTAGCCGCAAAGTGCCACTACAAGCATTCTTTAAATGGACAAGCTTGTTGATTATCATTATTGCCGCAGGTCTATTGTCTTCGGCAAGTAACATGTTACAAAGCGCAGATGTATTACCGGTCTTCCAGACTGCCGTGTTTGATATTAGCCATATCCTTGATGACCAAGGCGTATTTGGTACTTTCTTGCGTGCTTTATTTGGCTATAATTCATCACCGAATTTATTACCGCTTGTTATTTGGTTCGCTTATTTAGCGATATTCACTGTGTTTTGGCATCGTGGCTACCAAGCGCCAGCTAAAACAGCTACAACTTAGTTTTAAACAATAAAATGAGTGGCGAACATAAATACAATCTCTTTATGTTCGCCATGTAAGAATAAAAAGCATATTAATCATTGAGTAAATAATGTCGAAAGAAATTGTAATTTTAGGTGCTGGTCCAGCCGGACTAATGGCCGCATGGGAATTTAATCAAGCTGGTTACCAAGTAACTATCTTAGAACGTGAAGAGTTTGTTGGCGGCATGTGCGCAACGCAAACCTTCCAAGGTGAAAAAGGTGAATACCGCTTTGACTATGGTGGCCATCGCTTTATTACTAAAAACCCGAAACTATTACAGTTTATCGATGACTTAATGAGTGACGATTTGCTGTATGCAGAGCGTACCAGTGTGATCCGTTTTAAAGGACGTACCTACAACTACCCGCTTGCAATTGGCAACTTATTACGTAATGCACCGTTAAGTTTATTAGCTGGTGCGGCTGTAGACTTGGTATTCAAATTACCCTTCCAAAAACGCCCAAGTGAACAAAGTACCAGTAACTTTGCAGAATGGATTGAAACGCGCTTCGGTACCACCTTATACAAAAACTTTTTTGAAGGTTACACCGGTAAACTATGGGGTATCGACCCACGTCAATTATCAGCCGACTGGGCATCGCAACGCATTAGTTTGTTAGATTTAAAAGATGTTGCTCGACGTTTAATTCCAACGCGTGGCGCCACACCACGTACTTACGCAAAAAAATACCGTTATCCTAAACTCGGCTTTGGCCAAATGTACACCAAACTTGCAGAAAGACTGCAAGAACAAGGTGTAACGATTGTTCGAGGCGCTAACATCACCGCATTAGAACAAGGCCGAAATGCGCTTAAAAATAATCGTAGAATTGATGCCGTCACTTATGAACTTAACGGTGAGACATACTCAATTAACTGTGATCACGTTGTCGGCACTATTCCTTTACCTGTGGTTTGTACTTTAACAGGGTTTGATTCTGGCCTAACTTATCGTTCATTGCGCTTCTTCAACATGCCTATGGCAACAGAAAACGTGTCACAAAATACTTGGCAGTACCTGTCTGATCCAGAGTTAATCGGTACGCGTTTGCAAGAACCACGTCGTCGTTCGCCATTCATGGCACCCAAAGGACAAACATCGGTGATGATCGAGATCCCGTGTAATAAAGATGACGATGTTTGGCACATGGACAACGACAAACTATTAAAACGCGTAAAACAAGATCTTAATCACCTAGGAGTGCCAGATGTAAGTACCGGTGAGTTTTTTACCACTTACACCGAATACGCTTATCCAATGATGGACGTGAGTTATAACGCCAAACGCGAAGCCGCAATTACGCACCTTCACCAATTTGATAATTTAGTGATGACTGGACGCCAAGGTACTTTCCGTTACATCTTCACCGATACAGCAATGGAAATGGGCTTAATGGCGGCAGAAGGTATTATTAAGGGTGAAGATAATCGTCGCCAGATCTTTGATCACCGTAACGAAAAAACAGTGATTGAAGTACAAAGCATTATGGATGATAAAAAAACGCCAGAGGAAAAAAATGTCGCTTAAAACAATCAATAGAATTACGGTAAAATCATTTATCTTAAGCTTATTCGTATTATTATTTAGTGCGCAAAGCTTTGCTTATTCTTATGCTGCCGCAGGTAAAGAGCCATTAATAGAGGGTCGAGAAGCCTTGTTAAAAGCGTTATCGGCAAATGATTATACTGCAGTACAAACTGCCTATGATTCGATGCAGAAAGAATTCGTTTATTTCAACGAACACCATGGGCTCGCTGTCGATCAACAAATGCAAACAGCAATCACCAATAAAGATCAACAAGGTGTAACCACAGCATTAATCACCACGATAAAAGCAGAAGTTATGCGTCGTCTCAACGGTGCAGAGCAAAACATTAATGACTACCAAGTGGCTAAAGTCTTAGTGGTGAAAAGTAAATTATTTATTGATTTACTTGCTGCCGATTTAACCGCTGATAATCGTCAACAGGCCGATATTGCCATTCGCGGTGCCCTTGCGTCGATTGGTAATCCAGGTGTATTTGGTGTAGGTCAAAAGCCTGCAGATGTAACGCGCTACATTAAATACCGCACTAATTTACAAGCTGCATTACAATTTACATTGCCTGATGCTCCAACAAAGTAATAAACCTTGGCACCCTGGTTTAATCGTTAGTATTAGCTTAATAGCCTGCATTGCAGGCTATTTTGGCCTACTCAATTATTATAGCTTTGATATTAGCAGTGATGATGCGCTTTATTTTCAGCGTGCGCTGAGCCACTTTTCAGTATTAGAATTTAGCCCTCACTTTCCCGGTTACCCTGGTTTTGTTTGGCTAGAACGACTTATCAGTGCGATAAGTTCACATCCCAACAGTAATGTCTTACTCAGTTTCCTTTCTGCAATAGCGTTAACCTGCATTGTTTTTGTGTATTGCTATCAACGTATGCGAATAAAATCATTTGCATTATTCGCAGTTGTACTTTTTTTACTGCAAGGTAACATTGCAGAATTAGCCTTAAACGGTTTATCAGACGCTTCCGCTCTGTGGTTCTTTAGCTTATATTTATTATTAACCCGTTTTCATTTACCGCTCGGCTCAAACCTTTTATTAAAGACTAAATTACACCGTGTATTACAGCCTCTTTTACAAAGTCAAACATTCAGCGCGATTATCAGCGGATTATTACTGGCTGCATGCCTAGCAACCCGGCCTTCTTATTTACCCTTAGTCGCCAGCGCGCTCCTGCTCGCTCTCTGTTACAACAGCCAGCGATACTCAAACTACAAACGACTCGGTTGGCAGATATTAAGCATTACCCTGGTAGGCATCATTTGTGCGCTCTACGTATTCATGCAAGACGGTTGGGCGTATATAGAGGAAGGACAGCGATTCACCCAAGGTCACTTCACTATTTGGGGTAATACTACAAGTACAACAGATTCGCGACTGAGCCAGTGGCTGACGACATTAACAAATACCTACTCCACTCTCGGGGTAATATTATTAACTTCGATGCTTACCATTGGTTTATATCTACCAAAAACCCGTGGATTAAGTATTCTCGTGTGCTGTTGGTTTGCCTGGATCATCCGAGGCCAGAATCCAGAGAATATCCGTCACTTAGCTGTTTTTAGTTTATTACTACCGATTATCTGCGCGCAACTCTTGGAACACGTTTACCAAACGCAGCGTATTCGACCCGCTCTATATATATTAAGTATTACCTTACTCGTGACACTGGGTTATCACAGTATCAAACAATTCACCCAACAACAAAATGCCCCAGTATTACAAGCGACTCAGTTCTTTAACACAATAGA
>Ga0209291_1000748_pt1 | contig 30637 bp, 29 predicted proteins | sample GOMGulsemesocosm_FD_184633 | JGI IMG/M metagenome (GOLD analysis project Ga0209291, IMG submission 184633) | Methane-oxidizing microbial communities from mesocosms in the Gulf of Mexico - GOM9B Gulf of Mexico (SPAdes) (version 2) | ecosystem: Environmental > Aquatic > Marine > Cold seeps...
TGATTTTGTAATACCAGCAAACGATGATGCATCTAAATCTATCAGCAAGATTTTAACTCATGTTACTGAATCTGTTGCAGAAGGATTATCAGACAGAAAAGCTGAGAAAGATTCTAAAAAAGCTGAGGACACAAAAGAAGTTGAAAAAGCAGAAGCTCCAAAGGCTGAAGTAAAAACTCCTGAAGTTGCTGCTCCTGAAGTAAAAGCAGAAACTCCAACAGAAGAAAAATAATAACTTTTATTTAAAGTAGCCTGACTTTATACCAAAAGTCAGGCTACTTAATTTTAAAACACATACACGATGAAAATTACTGCTGCTGACGTAAAAAAATTAAGAGATGCTACCGGTGCTGGGATGATGGATTGTAAAAAATCATTAGTTGAGGCTGAAGGAGATTTCGACAAAGCATTAGATATATTGCGTAAAAAAGGTCAAAAAGTTGCTGCAAAAAGAGCCGACAGAGATTCTTCTGAAGGAGCTGTTATTGCCGTAGTAAATGACGATGCAACTGCTGGTGCAGTTGTTTGTTTAAATTGCGAAACTGACTTCGTTGCAATGAATGATGATTTCGTAAAATTAGCAAAAGACTTCGCTAACTTAGCACTAAGTTATGACACAAAAGAAGAGTTTTTAGCTGCTGATTACAATGGTATTACTGTTGCTGAAAAGTTAATAGAACAAACTGGAGTAATTGGTGAGAAAATTGAAATCGGAGGATACAAGAAATTAAGTGCTCCATTCGTTGGATCATACATTCACGTTGGAAACAAAATCGCTTCTATCGTAGGTTTGTCTGCTGCTGTAGATAACGCTGCTGTATTAGGAAAAGATTTAGCTATGCAAGCTGCCGCAATGGGAGCAAGCTCTTTATCTTACAAAGATTTTACAGCTGAATTCGTAGCATCAGAAACTGAAGCAAGAATTGCTGTTATTGAAAAAGAAAATATTGAATTAGGTCGTTTAGGGAAAACTCTTAAAAACGTACCTCAATACATTTCTATGGCTCAATTATCTGATGAAGTTATTGCTCAAGCAGAAGTTACTGCTAAAGAACAATTAGCCGCTGAAGGTAAACCAGAAAAAATCTGGGACAAAATTCTTCCTGGAAAAATGGAACGTTTTATCTCTGACAACACTACTCTTGACAAAGAGCAATGTTTATTAGATCAAGAATTTATTAAAGAGGCTAAACAAAATGTTGCAGAATATGTGAAAACATATGGTGATGTTTCAGTTACTGCTTTTGAAAGAGTGTCTTTAGCATAAGCACTTATATAATTCAAATTAAAAAAAAGCTTCTCATTTCTGAGAAGCTTTTTTTATACCCCTATTTTTACTTAATTATTCGACATAATTATTGAAAAAAAAGGAATTCAAATGTATATTTGCATAAATCATTCACTACTATGTACTACAAAAGAATACTTTTAAAACTATCAGGAGAAGCCTTAATGGGTGAACGTCAATACGGTATTGACCCAAAAAGATTAGCAGAATACGCTCAAGATATAAAAGAACTAGTAGAAAAAGGAGTTGAAGTAGCTATCGTTATTGGTGGCGGTAACATATTCAGAGGTGTTGCAGGAGCTAGTAACGGAATGGATCGTGTTCAAGGTGATTATATGGGCATGTTAGCCACCGTAATAAACGGATTAGCATTACAAAGCGCACTTGAAGATGCCGACATACAAACAAGACTACAAACAGCTATAAAAATAGAAGCTATTGCAGAACCATATATTAAAAGGAAAGCAACAAGACATCTTGAAAAAGGAAGGGTTGTAATTTTTGGATCTGGCACAGGAAACCCATATTTTACAACTGATTCAGCAGCAGTATTACGTGCTATAGAAATAAATGCTGATGTGATTTTAAAAGGAACTCGTGTAGATGGTATCTACAGTGAGGATCCTGAAAAAAACCCTGATGCAGAAAAATTTGACTTCATCTCATTTAACGATGTAATCAAAAAAGGGCTAAAAGTAATGGACATGACTGCCTTTACCTTAAGCCAAGAAAACAATTTACCAATTGTTGTATTTGACATGAATACAAGAGGAAACTTACTAAAAGTTGTTTCAGGTGAGCAAATAGGAACCAAAGTAAACAACTAAAATTATTTGACTTAGTTATTGATTTAACACAAATAATTAATATTTTTACTCAAGGCATTAAAATCTTGAATAATCAAACCCAAAAAAGGGTGAAAATTTAACTTTATGGAAGAAATTAACTTCATTATAGACAGCGCAAAAGAAGGAATGGACAATGCTATTGTGCATTTAGAAAAACAATTGCGTATTATTAGAGCTGGAAAAGCATCTCCAGCAATGTTAAGTAGTGTAAAAGTTGATTATTATGGTACTGCTACTATCTTATCACAAGTAGCGAATGTAAACACACCAGACGCAAGAACTATTACTGTACAACCTTGGGAGAAAAATTTATTGCAAGAAATTGAAAAAGCAATAATGAAAGCAAACTTAGGCTTCAACCCAATGAACAATGGTGAAACCATTATCATAAATGTACCTGCACCTACTGAAGAAAGAAGACGTGAATTAGCAAAACAAGCTAAAGGAGAAACTGAAGACGCTAAAGTTGTTATTAGAAATAACAGAAAAGATGCTAATCATGAAATTAAAAAGCTAGAAGACCCTTCTGACGATATGAAAAAGAATGCTGAAGCTTCAATTCAAACTATAACTGACGAAGCAGTTAAAAGGATTGATGATATTTACACAGCTAAAGAAATAGATATTATGACGGTTTAAAACCCTTCTATAATCTCAATATAAAAAAAACGGCATTATAGCCGTTTTTTTTATATTTATACACAATGGTAACTAACATCATTTTTTTACCTTTGTCACATTTTACACCCTATTATGACAAAATTATTTAGCGTTGGTTTTTGGGCAGCTATAGCCAGAATTATTTTAAAGAACAGAATTCTTATTCTTATTCTTATCACTATCGCAACAATAGGTTTAGCAAGTCAATTTAAACACATGCGCTTCACCTACACAGAAGCAAATCTATTACCTGATGATCACGCCATAAACAAAGAATATTTCAATTTCTTAGACAAATTTGGAGATGAAGGAAATTTAATTGTCATTGGTATACAAGATGATTCTTTTTTTACACCAGAAAAATTCAATGCTTGGAATAATCTAGGAAAAGAATTAAATAAGCATGAGTACATTACAAATGTAATTGGCGTTAGTGAGATACAAAACCTTGTTAAAAACAACAAGACTAAGAAATTTGACTTAAAACCTTTAGTTTCTAAAGAAGTAAAAACACAAAAAGAGCTTGACAACTTAAAAAAAAACCTATATCACAACCTCCCTTTTTACAAAAAAATATTATACAATTCGGATACAAATACTTTCCGAACCCTTATTTACATCAATAAAGATATCATAAATAAACCTGCTAGAAAAAAATTAATAGAGCAGTTTTTAATACCCAAAATTGAAGCATTCAACAAAGAATACAACCTAAAAGTTAGAGTTTCTGGTATGCCATACATCAGAACACTAAATTCCAATACTATAATTAGCGAAATAGCCTATTTTATATTAGCAGCTTTGTTCGTTACTGGATTAATCTTCTTTTTATTCTTTAAATCATTCAGAGCTACATTTATTTCGCTGTTTACTGTAGTTATAGGTGTTATGTGGACCTTTGGACTCTTAGGATTACTACAGTATGAAATCACAGTCCTTACCGCAATCATCCCACCTTTAATTATCGTTATTGGAATACCTAACTGCGTGTTTTTAATAAACAAGTATCAGTCGGAAGTTAAAAAACACGGTAATCAAGCAAAATCACTACAACGAGTTATTACCAAAATAGGTAATGCAACATTAATGACCAATGTCACCACTGCAGCTGGATTTGCAACTTTCATTTTAACAAAAAGCGACTTACTAAGTGAGTTTGGTACCGTTGCCTCATTAAGTATTTTATCTATTTTTATCATTTCACTGTTATTAATTCCTATTATATACAGTTTCATGCCGTTACCAAAACAAAAGCACTTAAACCATTTAAACAAAAAATGGATTGACGGCTTTGTAAACTGGATGGCTCACATGGTAAAATATAAACGAATTACCATATATACAGGTTCATTAATTTTACTAATAGCTAGCATGATTGGCATCTTCAATATAAAAGTTACTGGCAGTTTGATTGAAGACATGCCAAAAAACACTGACTTTTTTAGAGATATTCGTTTTTTTGAAAAAGAATTTGACGGTATCATGCCTGTAGAATTCATGATTGATACCAAGCGAAAAAAAGGGGTTATGAAATTAGCTACCTTAAAACGCATGGATAAACTGGAAGAAGCTATTAGTGAAATCCCTGAATTATCAAAACCAATGTCACTTGTTGGATTAGTGAAATACACCAAACAAGCATACTACAATGGTAACCCTAAATACTATCAACTTCCAACTTCTCAAGAAAAAAACTTTATCCTCTCTTATGCAAAAAATGCTGATAATGATAATGATTTAATGAAAAGTTTTGCCGATAGCACTGGTCGATATGCAAGAATAACTACATTCATGAAGGACATCAGTACCGACCGAATGGAAGTCATTGAAGAACAATTAAAACAAAGAATATCAAAAATATTCCCTGAAGATCGTTACGAAGTAACCATGACTGGTAAAGCATTAGTTTTTCAAAAAGGAACTAAATATTTAAGAGATAATTTATTTTTATCATTAGGCCTAGCAATCGTTATCATTTCATTATTCATGGCATATATGTTCAGATCATTCAGAATGATTATCGTTTCATTAATACCTAACCTTTTACCTTTATTAATCACTGCTGGCTTGATGGGTTTTTTAGGAGTACCCATAAAACCATCTACTATATTAGTATTTAGTATTGCTTTTGGAATATCAGTAGACGATACTATTCATTTTTTAGCCAAATACAGACAAGAACTACAAGCCAATAACTGGAAAATACGAAAATCTGTTTATGGAGCTTTAAGAGAAACTGGCGTGAGTATGTTTTATACTTCTATAGTATTATTCTTTGGTTTTTCTGTATTCACCATTTCTAGTTTCGGAGGAACTGTTGCCCTAGGAGGCTTGGTATCAGTGACATTACTACTTGCTATGTTAGCCAATTTATTACTTTTACCTTCATTACTTTTATCTCTTGAAAGAAGTATTGCAAACAAAAAAGTTTTAAAAGAACCTAATTTTAACGTCATTCCAGAAGAAGATTTAGAAGCATAAAAAAACCGTTAGCCTTAACTAACGGTTCTTACCCCAAAAAAACTTACTTAATAAACCTATATGGTTACCAATATAAGCTGGGTGCAATTTACAACATCGTTATAGATTATGACTTCACCTAAATTGGGTATTTTTATATCACTATATTTAGTGATGCCTGAAATTAAAAATAAAGTTTTTTTAAACACATAAAAAATTATCTTTGCAAACTATTAGCAGCGATTAATATGATTTGTAAACAATTACATTTTCATAAAAAGAAAACTTATACAAAAAGAAAGAGGCTTAACAACTTAGAATATTGAATTTACTAAGAATCCATGTTTTTAAAAAAAGCATACTTATATTATAAATAATTATAGATACATGAACTCAACATCAGTTTCAGAATTATTAAAAGGAGAACAACTTTTACAAGAAATAACCATTAAAGGATGGGTAAGAACGTTTAGAGCAAAAAGATTTATTGCTCTAAATGACGGATCAACAATTAACAACATACAATGTGTTGTTGATTTTGAAAAAACCGATGAAGATACTTTAAAACGAATTACTACTGGAGCAGCAGTTGCTTTAACCGGAACACTTGTTGAAAGTCAAGGTAAGGGGCAAAATGTAGAAGTAGATGTTAAAACCGTTGAGATATTAGGAGATTCAGATCCTGAAACCTATCCTATTCAACCAAAAAAACACAGTTTTGAATTCCTAAGAGAAAACGCACATTTAAGAACTCGTACCAGCACATTTAGTGCTGTTATGCGCTTAAGGTCATCATTATCATTTGCCATCCACCAATATTTCAACCAAAAAGGTTTTTACTATATGCACACCCCAATAATTACTGGTAGTGATGCAGAAGGTGCAGGTGAAATATTTCAAGTAACCGGCTTAGATGTTAAAAATCCACCATTAAACGAAGATGGATCCGTAGATTATAGCAAAGATTTTTTTGGAAAAGAGACCAACTTAACAGTATCTGGTCAGTTGGAAGCAGAAACTTATGCTATGTCTTTAGGGAAAGTATACACTTTCGGACCTACATTTAGAGCAGAAAACTCTAATACCTCACGTCACTTATCAGAATTTTGGATGATAGAACCTGAAGTTGCTTTTATGGATTTAGCGGGGAACATGGATTTAGCTGAAGACTTCTTAAAATCTGTTATCACTTATATACTTGAAAACAATAAGGAGGACCTAGCTTTCTTAGATCAACGTTTATTAGATGAGGAAAAAACAAAACCTCAAAAAGATCGCAGTGAGATGTCTTTAACAGAAAAACTACATTTTGTTGCAGATAACAACTTTAAACGTGTTAGTTACACAGAAGCCATAGACATCCTAAAGAACTCTAAGCCAAATAAAAAGAAAAAATTCAACTATATCATCAAAGAATGGGGAGCTGACCTACAAAGTGAACACGAGCGTTTTCTTGTTGAAAAACACTTTAAATGCCCTGTAATACTATTTGACTACCCTGCTAATATTAAGGCATTCTATATGCGTTTAAATGAAGATGGTAAAACAGTACGTGCTATGGATATTTTATTCCCTGGCATTGGAGAAATGGTTGGTGGATCACAGCGTGAAGAACGCCTAGATGTACTACTCGAAAAGATGAAAGCTTTAGACATTGATCCTGAAGAGCTATCATGGTATACTGATTTACGTAAATATGGTACCGCTACACATTCTGGTTTCGGTCTAGGTTTTGAACGTCTAGTAATGTTCGCTACTGGAATGAGCAACATCAGGGATGTCATACCTTTTCCTAGAACACCTCAAAACGCAGCTTTTTAGACATCTAAAAATAATTCATAAAACTAACCTACAAGATTTTAAAACCTTGTAGGTTTTTTTATCTTTACCATATTATGTTAAAACAGTACTTACAGTTTAAATTATCACAAAAATTATCTCCACAACAAATTCAGTTGATGAAGTTAATTCAATTGCCTACACAGGCTTTTGAACAAAGAATTAAACAGGAACTAGAAGAAAACCCAGCTTTAGACAACGGTAAAGATGATACTAATGAAGATGAGTTTCAAGAAGAAAACTACGATGATTCTTATGACAATGACACTATAAACACTGATGACATTAATATTGACGAGTATTTAAGTGATGATGAAACACCAAGTTATAGACTCCAAGCAAACAACTATAGTGCAGATGATGAAGATAAAAGTATTCCTTATGCTGCAGGGATGACTTTCACACAACACTTAATCAATCAATTGAATACATTTCGATTAAATGAACAAGAATACCTAATTGCTGAATTCTTAGTTGGTAGCATTAATGAAAATGGATATATAAGAAGAGAGTTAACCGATATTGTTGATGATTTAGCGTTCACTCAAGGTGTTTATACAACTGAAGAAGAAGTACAAGGTGTACTAAACATTGTTCATACTTTAGAACCAACTGGTGTAGGAGCTAGAAACCTACAAGAATGCCTACTACTACAATTAAAACAAAAACAAAAAGAGAAAGCTGTAGAAACTGCAATATGTATCATTGACGAAGCCTTCGACCAATTTGCTAAAAAGCATTATAAAAAATTGCTTAAGAAATTTAATATCTCAGAAGAAGACCTAAAAGACGCTATCCTTGAGGTTGAAAAGCTGAATCCAAAACCAGGAGGAGGCTATACTGGAAACAATAGAATTACCGAACATGTAGTCCCAGATTTTAGCATCAAAATTATTGAAGGAAAGCTGGAACTAACTCTGAATGGTCGTAACGCACCAGAATTGCATATTTCTAATGAATACAATAATATGCTGAAAGGGTATAAGGAAAGCAAAAACAAGACTAAATCACAAAAAGATGCCGTTCAATTTATAAAGCAAAAATTAGATGCCGCTAAGTGGTTTATAGACGCCATTAAACAACGTCAGCAAACACTATTTGTTACTATGTCCTCAATTATGCATTATCAAGAAGCATTTTTACTTAGTGGAGATGAAATGGATTTAAAACCAATGATACTTAAAGATATTGCTGATGAAATTAACATGGATATCTCTACTGTATCTAGAGTCGCAAACAGCAAATATGTTGACACTCCTTACGGAACTAAGCTTATTAAAGAATTTTTCTCTGAAGCCATGAAAAACGACAAAGGAGAAGATGTATCTACTAGAGAAATTAAAAAAATACTAGAAAATATTGTTAATGCTGAAGACAAGAAAAAACCATTAACTGATGAAAAACTAGCTAAATTTTTAAAAGAAAAAGGTTATCCAATTGCAAGAAGAACTATAGCTAAATACAGAGAACAACTAGATATTCCTGTTGCTCGTTTAAGAAAAAAAATATAGTTTTGGACAAGTTTTTAACTTATATTTCCTATGTTTTTCACCCACTATTCCTTTCTTTTTTTGGAGTATGTATTTTTTATAGCTTAACTTACAATTACTATACAGATGAATATATTCAAAGTAGAACTATTCAACTATTTATTCTTACAATTATAATTCCTCTTTTAATATTTAGGGTTTTAAAAAAACTTCAATACGCATCTTCATTAATGCTTGAAAAAATAAAAGAACGAAGATTTCCTTACCTAATAGCAGTTTTACTAAATCTATACATAACTCAATATGTCTTTACAGGAAGTATGGATTTAGAACTCCATTATTTCTTTGCCGGCATTAGTTTTACAAGCATTACCTTTTTAATTTTAAGTTGCCTAAATTACAAAGCAAGCCTACATACCGCTGCAATAAGCGGATTAACCATGTTCATCATTGCATTAAGTATTCATCTTCAATTAAACTTGATTATAGAAATTGGCTTTTTAATTTTAATTAACGGATTAGTTGCAACATCAAGACTACATTTAAAAGCCCATACTAATTCTGAGTTAATTATTGGCTTTATAACAGGTTCATTACCCCAATTTATGATGATGATATACTGGGTTTGAGCAGTTATTCATTAGCCATCACACAAATAATAATAATCTTTACTATGAATTAAAAAAGGTAAAACATCAATCCAAACTTGATTTCTGTAACATCTATTGCCTCTCCATTTATCATTGCTTTATCTGAGAAAAGACTATTTAAGCTATATGCTACATAAAAATTCCAAGTATTCCACCCAAAACTGATATCTGCCGTTGCTCTTAATTTTTTCAGATGAGGGGTATTATTTTGCTTAAAATCACCTAGTCCTCCTTTATATTTTACAACACTATTAAACACATACCCTATCTTAACACCAGTATAAACTCTCCAAAACTTATAGCTTTCTGATGTAGATGTCCGCCATCTAAATTGCAAGGGGATTTCAATAATATGAATATTTAATTTATTCTTATTGTACCCAACTATATCATTATTCAATATCTGATACGAAACTGAACCATCCTCCTCTTTAACAAATAAATTGTGATTATACGAGTTATTAGAGTATCCCAAACCAATTCCAAAAGCTATATTTCTCTGTTCATTTATAGGGAAATCCCTAATAAACCCCAAGTGCAAACCACCCGAAAGCCCTTGCTGAGACATATTTGTTGGTTTATTTTCCAAAAAGTTATATGATATTCCTACATAAAACTGATCTTCTCTATATTTAGGATCATCAATTTTAGCCTCCACATTCTCTATTTGAGAAAAAAGCATGAAATTATAAAATAGCGCTATAAAACAAAAAATTCTTTTCATATAAAAACGAAGATAATCATTCATAATTGCACTCACAAAAGATAAGCCTTCCTTTAAATAAACATGATAAGCTATTAGTAAAAAAAGTTTATATGTATTTGCTATATTTGCTTACATTTTTTTGTAACAAAAAATAAATTTAGGCGTCAAACCCTATAACTTTTAAAAAATTAATTAAAATTCTAATGAAGAAAAGCATCATTTATCTCGCTTCATTACTTTTACCTGTATCTATTATGGCGCAAAAAGTAACTTTTGAAGAGTATGACTTAGACAATGGATTGCATGTAGTTTTACATCAAGACAATGCAGCTCCAGTTGTAACAACATCTGTAATGTACCACGTAGGTGCAAAGGACGAAAATCCTGAAAGAACAGGATTCGCACACTTTTTTGAACACCTATTATTTGAAGGTACTGAAAATATTGAAAAAGGAAAATGGTTTGAAATTGTAACCTCTAATGGAGGAAGCAATAACGCCAACACCACTGATGACAGAACTTACTACTATGAAGTATTCCCTTCTAATAATTTAGAATTAGGACTATGGATGGAATCTGAAAGAATGTTACACCCAGTTATTGATCAAACTGGAGTTGACACTCAAAATGAAGTTGTAAAAGAAGAGAAAAGGTTACGTGTGGACAACTCACCTTACGGTGGTTTCATGGCAGAAATCAAAAAATTAATCTTTACTAAACACCCTTACCGTTGGGCAACTATCGGTTCAATGGATCATTTAGATGCTTCTACTTTAGAAGAATTTCAAGCATTCAACAAAAAATTCTACATACCTAACAATGCGGTACTAGTAGTGGCTGGTGATTTAAACATCAAGAAAACTAAGAAAATGATACAAGATTACTTTGGAAGCATTCCTAAAGGGAAAGCCATAACCAGAGTAAATATTCAAGAAACTCCTATTACTAAGGAAATTAAAGGAACTTATAACGACCCTAACATTCAAATTCCTGCTATAGTTTCTGCATACAGAACTCCATCTATGAAAACTAGAGATGCTTATGTTTTAAACATGGTTTCTACAGTTTTAAGTGACGGAAAGAGCTCTAGATTATACAAAAAATTAGTTGATGAGAAAAAAATGGCAATACAAGTTGGGGCATTTAGCGTAAGTCAAGAAGATTATGGAATGTACTTAACTTATGGTTTGCCATTAGGAGATACTAAATTAGAAGATTTAGTAAAAGAAATTGACGAAGAAATTGCAAAAATGCAAACAGAGTTAATTACTGAAAGAGAATTTGAGAAATTACAAAACAAATATGAAAATCAATTTGTAAATTCTAATTCTAGTATTGAAGGAATTGCTAACTCTTTAGCTAGATACTATATGTTATATGGTGATATCAATTTAATCAATAATGAAATTGAAATATACAAATCTATCACTAGAGAAGAAATTAGAGATATCGCTAAAAAATATTTGAATCCAAATCAAAGAGCGCTATTAGAATACCTTCCTAAAAAAGAAGAAAATAAAAAATAAGCACAGATGAAAACAAAAATTTTATCATTAATAGCATTAGTTTTTATGAGTATAACAACTATGCACGGACAAATAGACAGATCAAAGCAACCAACACCAGGACCAGCTCCTAAAATTAATATTGGTAAGCCACAGTCATTCATACTATCTAACGGCTTAAAAGTTATGGTTGTAGAAAACCATAAGTTACCAAGAGTTTCTTTAAATTTACGTTTAGATAACCCCCCAGTTTTAGACGGCGATAAAGCAGGTGTTTCAGATTTAACTGGAGCTATGTTAGGAAAAGGGTCTAAGACAATTACAAAAGACACTTTTAATGAGGAAGTAGATTACATGGGAGCTAACCTTAATTTAGGTGCTAACGGTGGGTTTGCTAGCGGATTATCAAAATACTTTAACCGCTTAGTTACTCTAATGGCTGATGCAGCTATTAACCCTAACTTCACTCAAGTTGAATTTGATAAAGAAAAAGAAAAAGCTCTTGAAGGAATTAAGAACGAAGAAAAAAGTGTTAAAGCTGTAGCTAACAGAGTAAAAGACTTATTAGTTTACGGTAAAAACCATCCTTATGGCGAATATGTTTCTAAAGAAACTATTACCAATGTTACTTTAGCTGATGTGAGTAAATTTTACCAAAACTACTTTGTACCAGATAACGCTTACTTAGTTATTATTGGAGACGTTAAGTACAAAGAGGTTAAGAAAGTTATTACAGAAAACTTTAGCAACTGGAGAAAAGGTTTAGCACCAGTTATCTCAATGCCTATAGTTAAAAATGTTCAGTTTACTCAAGTAAACTTTGTAGACATGCCAGATGCAGTACAGTCTGAAATTGCTGTTGTAAACACTGTTGATCTTAAAATGAATGATGCTGATTATCATGCTGCTTTAATTGCTAACAAAATATACGGTGGTAGTTTTAACAGTATGTTAAACTTAAATTTAAGAGAAGCACATGGGTGGACTTATGGAGCACGTTCTTCATTAAGAGCTGACAAAGATACTCAAGCATCTTTTACTTCATCTACAAGTGTTAGAAATGCAGTTACTGATAGTGCTGTTGTTGAAACTTTAAAAGAATTAAAGAACATCAGAACTATTGATGTTACTTTAAAGCAATTAAATAATGTAAAAGCTAAATATCTAGGTGATTTCGTTTTAGCAATGGAAAAGCCTCAAACTATTTCTCGTTATGCTTTAAACATAGAAACAAACAAGTTACCTGCTGATTATTACGAAACTTTCTTAAAGAAAATTAATGCAGTTACTATTGCTGATGTAAAAAGAGTTGCAAACAAATATTTCTTAGCTGATAACTCTAGAATTGTTATTGCTGGTAAAGGAAGTGATGTTGTTGAAGGTTTAGAAAAATTAATGCATAATGGTAAAAAAATTCCTGTTAAGTATTTTGACAAGTACGGTAATTCAACTGAAAAACCTGTATTCTCTAAGCCTTTACCAAAAGGAGTTACTGCTCAATCGGTAATTGATACTTATTTTAAAGCTATTGGTGGTAAGGATGCTATATCTAAAGTTAAAACACTAGTCTTTTCTGGAGACATGAATGCTATGGGACAGGTTATGGGAATTCAAATGAAAAAGATGACTCCTAACAAAAATGCCATGGAAGTTACTCACCCACAAGCTGGAGTAGTAATGAAACAAGTATTTGACGGAGAAGTAGGATATACTGCACAAATGGGTCAAAAACAACCTATGTCTGCAGAAGATATTACTGAATCTAAAAGCAAAAATGTATTGTTTGATGAATTATCTTTAGATATGTCTAAGGTCACTTTAGAAAGCATGACTTCTATAAACGGAGAAGATGCTTACAAATTAAAAGTTACTGGATCTGGAGAGCCTGAATTTAGATATTACAATGCAAAAACAGGTTACTTAGTTAAAACTGAAACTACTAAAAAAGCTCAAGGGCAAACAATTAGCATTTCTACTGAATACGGAAATTACACCCCAACTAGTGGTATTCAATTCCCTTTCAGTTTAACTACTAAACAAGGACCTCAAACATTTGGTATGATTATTAAAAAAGCAACAGTTAACGAAGGTGTTACTGAAGCAGACTTTAAATAATTTTTATTAAGAGGTTTTTATTTTTTAATAGAACAAAAAAAGCTGAAACGAATGTTTCAGCTTTTTTTATTCATATAATTAACCAATCGAATTTAATTCCGTTCTATTAGAATTAGATCATATCTACTTTTATTTTTTACGATTAGCTAGAAATACTCCCAATAAAATAACTCCCGTAGCTAATACTTGTATAACATTTAATTTTTCACCATCCAGTATCCCCCATATCAATGCAACAATAGGAATAGTATATGTAACTGATGAAGAAAATATTGGTGTTGAAATTTGAACCAATCTATTAAACATCACTTTAGCAATACCAGTTCCGAGAATTGCTAATAAAACTAAATACAACATTGAAGTTTGCACCAGCTCAGAAGTTATTACTTCTGTTTTAAAAAAACCTGTAAAAAACAATACTACAAGTGCAGGGATTGTAATTACTGCAAAATTACCTACAGCAATACTCATTGCGTTTAAATCCTGCAAATATGTTTTTATAATACTCACATTAAACGCATAACAAACTGATGCTATTATTACAAAAATACTAAACCAATAGTTCTGATCAGGATTAAGGTTTGCACCACTAACGATCAACAACAATGTACCTAGCAAACCAATAATAACACCTACTAACTGATTTTTACTAAAAGACATTTTAAAAAAGAAAAAACCAAAAATTAAAGTATTTAATGGCGTTAATGAATTTAGTATTGATGCAATTGAACTATCTATTTCAGTTTCCGCTAAAGCAAACATATATACAGGTATAAAAGTTCCTAAAAACGCTGAAACAACTACAGGTTTATAATGTCGTTTTTCAATTTTCTTAAAACTATTAAAACCAATAATAAATAAAAACATAGCAGTAAATATTATTCGTAATGACCCTAACTGATAAGCCGTTAAACCAATCAACCCCTTTTTTATTAAAATAAACGAGCTTCCCCAAATCACAGAAAGCACTACCAGAAAAATCCATTTTAGTTTTTTGTTATCCATACTGCAAAAATGAAAAAATTAACACAGTTATCAGTTCATTTTCTTAAATTTGTAAAACATATACATTAATACACTTAAGATGAAAACATTAAAACTACTAGCTATTGCATTTGCCTTTTTAGCTACAATTTCTTGTAAAAAAGAGCAAATAGAAGCTGAAGTTATTACAATAGATACTATTGAGGAAGTTAAAAAATCAACTATTTCAGAAGATGCTACTCTAGCTAAAGTTGAGTTTAACATCGAAGGAATGACATGTGCAATTGGATGTGCTGCTAAAATAGAAAAGAGCTTAGGTAAAATGGATGGCGTTAAAAATGCTACTGTAGATTTTGAAAGCAAAACTGCTGTTGTTGAATATGACGTAGACCAAGTAACTACAAATCTATTAGCTGCACGTGTTATTACAAATGGTAATCAGTTTAAAGTTTCTAACTTTAAAACAGCTATTTCCAAAGGTTGTAAAGCAAACTGCACTAAAACATGTTGTGCAAAAGAGAAAACTAAAGCTTGTAAACCAGGATGTGAAAAAGCTTGTTGTAAAACAAAAGCATAACTAATAGACCCCAATATTTAGGAAAGTAAAAAGAGCATTTGTTTTAAAACAAATGCTCTTTTTACTTTCCTAAATACCACTACTAGGCAGCAACTTGTTTTTCACTAATATTCCTTGACACTTTAAACTTCTGCATAAACGTTAAGGATAAAATTACTGAAGAACTAACTCCTTCAATAGCCAATATCAATAATAATATTTCAGGACCACCTGCTCCTGCTAAATACCCCATTAACAACTCAGCAAACGGTGGCTCAATATGAAATAAATATATTCCCATAAAAAAAACAAAAACAATGGTTGCAATAGCTCCTGTTAAAATACCAGTACCAAAACCTGAAAAATATTCAAAACTATCTTTCTCTATACTTTTCTTCTTTTTAATCACTGCGTAAATTCCGTAGGCAATTATAACTCCGTTTAAAATTCTTAACCAATGGTTATCATGGAGTCCTACTAGTCTGATTAATAAAAAATAAGCAATCAATCCAACAGCTATCAAGAGCCCATATTTAATATAAAGTGTATTTAATTTCATAATATAAGGTATTGATTATCAGTATTAATTTACGAAAAAATAATGACTTTTATGCAATACTTAATTATTTAACATCAGTAATAAAATTAAAACAAGATTCAAAACGTAAAAACCCAGCGCTATGCGCTGGGTTTTTAACTCCTATTTTTATGTTTTTTTATTGCCTTTATCCTTCGCAACTAGTACACTCTTTCTTTTGCTTGAATTTCTGAGCAGCATTCATACTGTGCTGATAATACATTGACTTGATTCCTAATTTCCAAGCTGTCATATATAAATTATTCAAGTCTTTTGTTGGCATATCAGGATGTACCATTACGTTTATTGATTGTCCTTGATCAATATGATTTTGCCTATTTGCTGCTTGATAGATAACCGTCATTTGATCAATTTCTGGATATGTTTTAAACACATCTCTTTCATGTTCAGTTAGGAACTCTAAATGCTGTACAGATCCATCATAATCACGGATACTTCTCCATACTTCTCCAGTATTTTGACCTTTTTCTTCTAACAACTGAACTAAAAACGGATTTTTAATTGTTGTTTTTATTTTAGCAATATCTTTCACATAACTATTTGACCAAATTGGCTCGATACCTTGAGATACTTGTCCTAAGATAAATGCCGAAGAAGTTGTTGGAGCTACTGCATTCAAAGTTGTATTTCTACGTCCATACCCTTTTAATACTTCTGGCTCACCATATAATTTAGCCAACTCTTCAGAAGCCTTATATGATTTATCTTTTATTGCTTTAAAAATTTCAGAGTTTAAATTAAACGCTTCTTGGCTATCAAAAGGCAACATTTTTGATTGCAATAATGAATGCCATCCTAAAGCTCCTAATCCTAAAGCTCTATTTTCTTTTGCAAAAGTATAGGCTTTTTCCATGAAGTTAAACGTAAGTTTATCATCACGATCATCAGAATCTCTAAAATCCTCTAATTTAGTAATGAATTCTTCCATTACAGCATCTAAAAAGTACGTTAGCGTTTCTACTGCGTCAGTATCTTTCCACTTATCATAGTGTAATAAATTTATAGAAGATAAACAACATACAAATGACCAATTTTCATTTGATGGCAACATGATTTCTGTACAAAGATTACTTGCATAAATTTCCAAGTTTTTATCTTTATATACGTCGGCTGCATTATTATTAACATTATCTCTAAACAAAATATATGGGTACCCAACTTCTGATCTAGACTGTAATACTTTTGCCCAAATGGTTCTTTTTGCAACATCACCATCTCTCATTTCTTCCATCCACTTATCGCTCACAGTAACACCATGTGTTAACTCTTGTATAGGGTTTCCTTCAGATCCAATTTCTAAAAACTCCATAACATCTGGATGATCAATAGGCAAGTATGGTGCAAAACGACCTCTTCTTACAGAACCTTGACTAACCACATCAACCATTTTTTCAAACAATTGCATAATATGTACTGCTCCTGAAGATTTACCATTATTTTTAACTGGCGCACCTCTATGACGTAATTTACCAAAATAACCTGATGTTCCTCCTCCTAATTTTGACATCATACCAACTTCTGACTGAGTAAATAAAATATCCCCCATGTCATCAGCAATATGCGAACCAAAACAACTAATTGGCAATCCTCTTCGCTTACCAAAATTTGACCAAACTGGAGATGCTAAGGAATAATACCCTTCTGCCATATAACCATAGAACTTGTCTGCAAAACCATCTATTTTCAAAATTGCTTCTGCGTGTTCTGCTATCTCTCTAATTCTTCCTTCCGGTGTTGCTCCATCAGTAAGATATCCCGACTCTAAAAACTTACGACTATTTTCCGTTAACCATTTAATTTCTGGCTGACGAGTTAATTTTTCAGCTTGTAATGCTGCTTTTCTTGCTTCCACCAATTTATCTTGTTCAGTTAATGCTTGGCTTTGATTCTGGTTAGTTAGTACGTCTTTTCTCATAATTTAAAATAGGTCGTCACTGGTTATACTTTTACTTCTTTTGGTGTACGCGATAGATCTTTTTACGAAGAAATCTCCGTGCTTAGTCCCAATAATCTCATCGTCAAACCATTCTGTTTCTACTAATAACGCTTCATCTACTTCGAAAACCTTTCCGATATTGATGCTTTCTAATGAATTATTAAATCGATTTTTTATAAACTCATTAATTACTGCTTTTGGCAAGAAATCTAATTCTCCTTCTTCAAAAATCCAATCAATAATTTTACTTTCAGATTCATATGCTTCTCTACATAAATCTTGAGTTAACAATTCGTATTCTTTATTAAACCACGTTGGGTTTTCTTCTTTTATAATTTTAATAACATCAATACCAAAATCTCCATGTATTTGCTCTTCTTTAGAAGTTGCTTCTACTACATTAGAAATTCCTTTCAGTACGTTTTTATGTTTATTAAACGCCATAATTATTAAAAACTGAGAAAACAAGGATACGTGTTCAATGAATAAAGAGAATAACAATATTGATTCCGCAAATTCTTTATTGTCTTCACTTTTAGCATTCTTTACAGCGGTTTCTAAATAATGAACTCGCCTCATAATTACAGGCTTCTTTTTTAAACTTTTAAACTCATTATTTAAACCTAATATTTCTAACAAATGAGAATAAGCATCATGATGACGTACTTCACTTTCTGCAAATGTTGCTCCTACAGAACCAATTTCTGGTTTTGGCATCTTATTATAAATATCTCCCCAAAAAGTCTTAACAGCTACTTCTATTTGAGAAATGGCTAACATCGTGTTTTTTATAGCACTACGTTCAACATCATTTAAACCTGTTTTAAAATCCTGAATATCACTCGTATAATTAAACTCTGTATGAATCCAATAAGAATGCCTAATCGCATCTACATATTCATTAAGTTGTGGATACTCATAAGGTTTTAAATTAATTCGTTTCTCAAAAATATTTGTCTCTCTATTTCTCGCTTGTTCATTTCTATATAAAATATAAGCTTTTGCTACATCAGGAAAAGTACTATGCATTAATGAGTCCTCGACAATATCTTGAACTTGTTCTACCGTTGGAATATAATTAACATGACTATTCTTTCTTTCTAAAAGTGATGTTAACACATTTTGAGAAATCATTTCCGCATCTATCCTAGTCCCGTTACCAACAGATATCATTGCTTTTTCTATTGCATTTGTGATTTTGTTCAAAACAAACTCACTCGTTTCATAATCTCTTTTTATTATTTGTGTAATTTCCATAGTTATTTCACTAAAAAAGTCTATCAGTTAATGAACAATATGACATATATTATTCAATATTTATTTATTCTTAAAATTTAGGTTATAATATCCTTTTTTTATTTGGGGGGTAAAAAAAGTTATTTTTATAATTTATACTACTAAAGAAATTTGATTGTATTTTTTTCATATTGCAAAACACAGAATCAAATTTGCCTTTCCGTTCTACAAATATTCGAAATTGAATTAAATAATTCACAAAAAAATGACAGAGCTTTTCAACAAGTTTTTAACAATATTGGTAACAGCTTGTGTTTATTGATGTTAACAAGTGTTAATACATAACCTACTCAAATACAACGGTTTAATTTTACTGTTCATCGATGACAAGTGATAGAATAAGGTGTTTTGATTTTTTTTACAAAAATTATTTTGTGTGATTTTTCGCTACTTTTTCTAATTCAGCATACCAGCTTTCTCCAAACTTTCGTATTAATGGCTCTTTTAAAAATTTATATGTAGGGACTTTTAGCTCTGCCCCTAAAGCACATGCATCATCACAAATTGACCAGCTATGATAATTAACTGCTGAGAATGAACTATAACTCTGCACTCTTACAGGATATAAGTGACATGATATTGGTTTCTTCCAATCAATCTCTCCTGCAATATGCGCTGCTTCAATACCACACAAGGCTGTTTTATCTTCTCCAAAAATAACATATGCACATTCGGAGTTATTTACTAAAGGTGTTTCTAGGTCACCAAAATCCGTAGTAATAGAAGTTCCTTGCTGTTCAATTGCCTCAATCCCTTCTTTTCTTAAAAAAGGTTTCACTTTAGAGTAGATTTCTTTTAGTATTTCAACCTCATCCTTATCTAAAGGTGCTCCAGCATCTCCAGCAATACAACATTCTCCTTTGCATGCTGTTAAATTACACACAAAATCTTTTTCAATAACATCCTCAGAAACAATGGTTTTTCCTATTTGAAACATCTCAACATCCTCTTTTTAGTATCTTTACACAACAAAAGTAATTCTTTTAGTCGTTTTATATCACTACAATTAATTTTAAAGTATAATTTTGCACAAAAATCTCTCCTATGAATATAGATATTATTGAAATTGCAAAAGCAAGTATGATTTTATTTGCTGTTATTGATATTATAGGTTCTCTACCAATTGTTGTTAAACTTAAAACAGCAGCTGGCGGAAAACTTGAAAGCGGAAAAGCATCTTTGGTTGCAGGAAGTATTATGATATTGTTTCTTTTTGTTGGAGAGAAAATACTAGAGTTTATTGGTATTGATGCTGCTTCTTTCGGTATCGCAGGGGCGTTTATCCTTTTCTTTATGGCCTTAGAAATGGTATTAGGAATTAATCTTTTTAAAGAAGATGAAAACACCGCTAAAACAGCTTCAATTGTACCACTAGCTTTCCCTATGATTGCAGGAGCAGGTAGTATGACTTCAATATTATCCCTTAGAGCTGAATATGAATCTGTGAATATTGCTATCGCAATCATATTAAATATCGCTTTCGTTTTTCTAGTATTAAAAATGAGTGGTTGGTTTGAACGAAAACTTGGTAAAAGCGGTATTGCAATAATCGAGAAAGTATTCGGAATTATATTATTAGCCATAGCTGTAAAATTATTCACATCTGGTATAAAAGGAATTTTTTATTAAAAAAAACAACATGAAAATAGTAAGTATTATATTAAGTATTATAGCCATAGGTTTAATTGTTTTTAACATTACGAATATTGATTTCAACAACCCTTTAAAAGGAGAAAGTTCTATTGCTTTAATTGAAATTTTAGCAGCAGTAATCGCCTTGCTAATCTTAGCTATTTTTACAGTCTCTAAACGTATTGAAAAAAAAATAAACTAACCAATGTTTGACACATTAATCATTGGAGGTGGAGCCTCAGGAATGTCATGTGCCTTAATTATCGGATCTGCATTAAATAAACCTTTTGCAGAAGGCAAAAAAGTAGGACTCATTGTACACCAAAAAACTTCACACCTACAAAATGCTTTATTCAACAATGTTCTTGGGTTAACACCTGGAACTCTGGGAGAAGACATTCTTAAAATTGGTAAGAATCAACTTACTGATTTATACCCTGAACTTACTCAAATTAAGAACGAGAAGGTATGTGAGGTAAAGAATTATAAATCTTATTTTGAAGTTGTAACGAACAAAAAAAACTACACCGCTAAAACAATAGTTATAGCTACCGGATACACAAGTCCTTTTACAATTAAAGGTTTAGAAGATTACATAATACCTCATCAAATGACTAAACCCGAAAAAGACAGAGTGCAGTTAAAAAACTCACTTCATTTGGTTAAACCAAATTTATACGTTGCTGGATCACTTGCTGGGTGGAGAAGTCAATTTTCAATAGCTTGCGGGAGTGGTGCACAGGTAGGCACAGATATTCTTACTTTATGGAATAATGGCGAACACACTAAAGTTCACGACAAGAGAACTAATCACATTTAAAAATTTACTGTAAATTAAAAAAACCGAGCTCTTCAGCTCGGTTTTTAATCAGTGGTTTTACTTAATACGAAAAAAAACTTTTTCTTATATGAGTCAAATATAGCAATATATTTTTAACACATGTTTAGTTTTTAAGTTTTTTTTATTTAATTAATAAGTTTTTAACTTTTTCAATCATTCTATCGTCTTCATCTTTTATTTGATATGCTAAATTATCATCAAACAACTGCGAAGCTATCTCTGCCTTTATTGCTCTTTTAATTTGCCCATCATAATCAGACACATTAATTGACCATTGCCCCCTTACAAGCACTTTGACATTGTTTTTAAACTCCAAAACAACCTCTTCAGAAACAACATGTTTTTTAAGCAACTCTTCTTTTGTTAAAGTATTATAATATCTTCTATCTTTCTCTAATACAAAGAATACAAAATTACTAATCAGATTAGAGTTTATTGCATAATATAATTTTTCGTATTCTTTATTTGTTTCAATTGGCACAAAAACATCTGGTATAATTCCCCCTCCTCCATAAACAACTTTCCCTTTTGGAGTAGTAAACTTTAATGAGTCAGCTACCTCTATTTGAGTAGAGTCCGTTAATTCTCCTGAGGCATATCTTTTTCTATATTCATCATAGTAATCTTTATTATTCTTAGATGCATATGGCTTTTGAATTGACCTTCCTGTTGGCGTATAATACCTTGACACTGTTAAACGAACAGCACTACCATCACCCAACTGCATCTCACGTTGCACCAATCCTTTTCCAAATGATCGTCTTCCTACTATTGTTCCTTTATCGTTATCCTGTAATGCCCCTGCAACAATTTCACTTGCAGATGCCGATTCTTCATCCAGCAAAACAAATACTTCTCCTTTTTCAAAACCTCCCTTTTCAGTAGCAAAAAACTTATGTACTTCTCCTTTTTTGTTTTTTGTAAACAAGATTAATTTATCGTCTTCTAAAAACTCATCAACTATTTGCTGAGCCCTATCTAAGAAACCCCCAGGGTTACCTCTTAAGTCTAAAACAAGACTCGTCATCCCCTTAGATTTTAATTTTTTCAACTCAACCTTAAATTCTTTATAGGTTGTTTCTGCAAAACGATTTATTTTAATATAACCTAGTTCTTTTTCAATCATATAAGCTATAGGAACGCTTTTTATAGGGACTAACCCACGTGTAACGACAACTGATAGCCTCTTATTTTCAGACGCTCGATACAATGTTAACTTTACTTTAGAATCTATTTCTCCTTTAAGCGTTTTAATTACTTTCTCGTTAGTTATTCCAGCTCCATAAAGCGTATCCTTGTTTGCAATTAAAATTTTATCTCCTGCCTCTATTCCAACTTTTTCACTCGGTCCACCAGCAATGACTTTTATCACCGATATTGTATCTTTTCTCACATAAAAAGAAACTCCAATACCTACAAATTCACCATTCATAGATTCCCTAACAGATGATAATTTTTTCTTTGGAATATATACTGAATGAGGATCAAGATTACCTAGTATTTTATTTACTGCTACATCAACAATACTATCCGTATTTACATCATCAACATATTCATTATCGATATAATCAATTAACCTACTTAATTTCTGTTTTTTAGAAGACTCCACAAATAAATCTGATCCTGTATTAAAATGAAACAAGCCACCTGCCCAAAAGCCAATTGCCAGAGTTAAGCCAATAATTAATGGTAGATATTTCTTTTTATACGTCATATTAATTTAAATATAAAACTTTTTTTAATTCTCAATACTAAAAACATCATCCTGTAATTGAATAACTTCAATCCCTGCCTTTTCTAAAAATTTAATACCCGAATCATCCTTATAACCTTCCTTATACACCACTCTTTTAATTCCAGATTGATGTACTAACTTACTACACTCCTTACATGGAGATAAAGTTATATACAAAGTTGAACCTTCACACGATTGCGTTGATGCTGCTACTTTTAAAATCGCATTTGCCTCAGCATGCAACACATACCATTTGGTATACCCTTCCTCATCTTCACAATAATTATCAAAACCTGTTGGCGATCCATTATACCCATCAGAAATAATCATTCTATCTTTTACAATAATAGCCCCTACTTGTTTTCTAATACAATGAGATAGCTTCCCCCATTCACTAGCCATTCTTAAATAGGCCTTATCATATCGCAATTGCTTAATTTCTGACATTACTTGTATGTTATATTACTAAACTACTAATTAATAAATATTGTTTATTAAAGGTTTTGTTAAAATCACCTAGATAACAACATTGGTATTATTAAACCTAAAGTAATTGATGACAACACCAATACCCAGTCCTTTTTTGATATATTTAATATGTTTTGTACAACACTACTTAACAACAACACCACTACAACTACAATCACCTGAGCAAGTTCCACCCCTAGAGCAAACTCTATTAGTGGTACAAATTTATAATCGGTATTACCCACAATCATTTTAAAGTAATTAGAAAACCCTAATCCGTGAATAACCCCAAAAAGTAAAGTAATAAAAAACATCAAACCAATTTTTGTATTATGAATTGTTCTACCAGAAGTAATTATATTGAATATTGCAGTAACTGCAATTGTTATTGGAATTATAAATTCTACCAAATCACTGTTTACAGAGATAAGCTTATAACTTGATAGAATCAATGATATTGAATGACCAACAGTAAAAACAGTCACCAAAAACAATACTTTTTTCCAACTTGAAAACAAATACGGAGCAGCTAATACAACTAAAAATAATACATGATCGTACCCATTTATATCTAACACATGAGTTAAGCCTAATTCAAAAAAAAGTTTCAGTTGTTCCATAACTCAAAACTACATAAAAAAAGCGATCTATCAGATCGCTTCTACCCCAATTTAATATCACCAGTGAGTTTTAATCCCTAGAAGCTAACCTCTAACGAAAAATATCATTTATTCCTCCAGATACTTACGCCAAGGATATTGATTTATACTTTCCTATTAATCATTATTACTAGATAAGTAACGACCAATAAAATACACCAATGTTGATAACGCCCCTATTGCAGCAACTAAATAAGTTCTTGCCGCCCATTTTAAAGCATCTTTTGCACCAGCATGCTCTTCTCTAGTCAACATGTTTTTATTCTCCAACCAAGCCAATGCTCTATTACTTGCATCATACTCTACTGGCAAAGTAATCACACTAAACAATGCCATTACCCCATAAATAGCAATTCCTGCAAGCATCACTAATTGCCCCATCGCAGAACTAAAAGACAAGGCTATTCCCCCCATGATTACCCATTGGGATAATCCTGAAGCAACATTAACTATTGGAACTATTCTTGAACGCATCGTCAACCACGAATATGCTGTTGCGTGCTGTACTGCATGACCACACTCGTGAGCTGCTACTGCTGCTGCTGCTGCATTTCGTTGATTATACACAACCTCACTTAAATTTACTGTTTTATCTCTCGGATTATAATGATCGGTTAATTGCCCTGGAGTCGAAATTACTTTTACATCATATATACCATGATCACTTAACATTTTTTCAGCAATTTCAGCACCAGACATACCATTTCTTAAATGTAGTCTTGAATACTCCTTGAACTTGTTTTGTAATCGTTTGCTTACTAAAGAACTTAATAACGCTATTGCTCCTGCAATAATATAATATCCCATCATAATTTTTGCCTTTATGTAAAGTTACAAAAGTTTAAGAACAAAGATCTAGCCAATCTATTTTGAAGTTTTTTGACTGACAGGTTGACTAATATGGATTTATGTATTAATTTTTCCATTCTACACTTTCCATCAACACCTTGATATCTTTTTTAAGATAATGTGCTGCAGGTAAAATAGAATCGTAATTAGGTTTAGTATTGAAATAAGCAGCCCCTCTTAAAAAATGCTTTTTATTATCTGTAATATAAAATTGTACTGGAGACGCTGCATCTCCTTCTATTTCATATACCACACCATATCTATTATGAGATTTATCCTCTATAGGATGAGGTAAAATACTTTCGGCCTTTTGAGCATGAGACAATGTTAAGTCTTGAGCTTCTTTTAGCGATTTTTTCAACAACTCATCATCAACACCTATATAAGTAATATGTATTTTTCCATTTAAACGCGGATAGCTTAAGTTCATTCCGCAATAACTTCCACCACCTCTCGGTTTCTCTATCTCAACAATATTATTAACCTCAAAGGTAAATGGACAATCAGATAAATATTTTTTATATACCACTTCTGGGTATTCAAGTTTTAAATACCCTCTTGGCTTTGGCGTAGGATCCTCTTTACATGACCCTAAGATCAATGCTGTAAAAACTAATAATATGATTATTAATTGTTTGATATAATTATTTATTTAATATACATAACTTAAAAAGAAGATTTAAATTGTTCTAAGAAACGAACATCGTTTTCATAAAACATTCTAATATCACCAATTTGATGCAATAACATTGCAATACGTTCAATTCCTACTCCAAATGCAAATCCTGAATATTCTTTAGGATCAATACCACAATTGATTAATACATTAGGATCTACCATTCCGCATCCTCCAATTTCTAACCAACCTGTACCTTTTGTTATTCTATGATCAGTTTCAGTTTTTAACCCCCAATAGATATCTACTTCAGCACTTGGTTCTGTAAACGGAAAATATGACGGACGCAAACGTATTTTTGATTTCCCGAACATTTCTTTTGTGAAATACAACAAGGTCTGCTTTAAGTCAGCAAATGAAACATCTTTATCAATATATAACCCTTCTACTTGATGAAATATACAGTGAGACCTAGAAGATATAGCTTCATTCCTAAATACCCTTCCTGGAGATATTGTACGAATTGGCGGCTTGTTATCCTCCATATAACGCACCTGAACAGAACTTGTATGAGTTCTTAACAATGTATCAGGATTAGTCTGAATGAAAAACGTATCCTGCATATCTCTAGCAGGATGATATTCCGGCAAGTTTAATGCAGTAAAGTTATGCCAGTCATCTTCAATTTCTGGTCCTTCAGAAACATTAAACCCAATATTAGAAAAGATATCAATAATTTGATTTTTAACTAAAGAAACCGGGTGTCTTGACCCAATTGAAATTGGCTCTGCAGGACGAGATAAATCACCATAACCACCTTTAACTTCTTCTTTAGCTTCTAACTCTTCCTTTAAGATATTAACTTTATCTTGAGCTGTTGTTTTTAACTTATTAATAGCTTGTCCGAATTCTTTTTTCTGATCACTAGCTACATTTTTGAATTCCGCAAAAAAATCGTTTAACACTCCTTTTTTACCTAAGTACTTAATTCTAAACGCCTCAACTTCTTCCTTTGTTTGCGCTTTAAACCCCTCAGCTTCTCCAATAATTTCCTTAATCTTATCTATCATCGTGCTCGTTTTTGCGAAATGCAAATTTACAACTAAATATTCTTTATGCTATCACTTCCTTTTCTAAAAAATACCCCACTACTGCCTCTTTCATTAAAATAGTCTGCTCTCCTGCTTTCAGCATGGGTAAAGCTTCTAATGTTTTATAATGTGGCCATCCATCTTCATCAAAAAAATCAAATTCATAATATCCATAAGGCTCCAATAGTCTACAAATTGCAATATGAATTAAATCTACTTTATCATCTTTTTTGAATTTCCTACCTAATTGCCCTAATTCCTGTACACCAATAAGATAAATAATACTATCCAAATCAAGTGGATCACCATCAGCAAATTGGTCTGACAACACCTTAACTACATTATCCCAACGCTCTTTTAATTCCTCGTCTCTTGCCATTGTCTTAACTATATTTAATTGCAAAAATAAGGAGATTTTAGCAACTTTTTTTATTTATAATAATAATTATAAGCCTCTCCTCTTTTTAACCTAAAAAGAACAAGACTTAAAAACTTTCTTAAAAAAGTTAGTTAAGATGTATCTTAAATCAATATTTATTTTACTAAAACTAGTCAACTAGCATCATGGAAACTTACACTCAATACGGAAATGATTTTAGCAAAAACACATGTTTTCTCATGTCACAATAACTCCTCAACCATATCTACTGGATTAAAACCAATTTACTTAAGTCATATCATGAATATATTAAACCATTAAATAGACTTAACATTCTGAAAGAGTCTTCATAAGATGTAACTTAGCACCTAAAAAGCATAAGGAAAATTCGGTGATTTTTAGAAATCAATCAAAGTCATATTAACATCTGACCTTAATTAAAGCAAAAATCAACTAGGTAAGGTCAATTTCAATTGCTTGATTCGTTTTCTATCCAATGCTTCTACAGAGAAAACATAACCATGGAAACTTATTTTTTCATTATTTTTAGGAAAAGAACCTGAAATTTCTAGCACAAACCCTGCTATTGTCTCCGCCTCTCCTTTATTCTCTTCAAACAACTCTATATCCAAATCCACAACTCTATAAATGTCTTGCAAAGAAGTTTTTCCTTCAAACACATAATTATGATCGTCTAATTTTGAATAAATTAAACTTTCATCATCAAACTCATCATTAATATCTCCTATAATTTCTTCAATAATATCCTCTAACGAAACCACACCCGATGTACCTCCATACTCATCTACAACTATTGCCAAGTGGACTTTCTTCTCCTGAAACTCTTTTAATAAATCATCTAATTTTTTATTTTCTGGGACAAAAAATGGTTCTCTTACTAATTCTTGCCATTTTACAATTTTCTCATCCAAATACGGCAGTAAATCTTTCGTATATAAGACTCCAGTAATTTTATCTAAATTTTCTTCATAAACTGGAATTCTAGAATATCCCGATTTAGTAATTTCTTTTATTATTTCAGAAAAAGGTATAGCCACATCCAAAGCAAAAATATCCATCCGAGAACGCATTACTTGTTTTGTATCAGTGTTTCCAAAAGACACTATTCCTCTAAGTATTTTTTGCTCTTCATCTGTTGTAGCTTCTTCAGAAGTCAATTCTAAAGCCTGTGATAATTGATTAATACTAATTTCTGACTTCTTTTTTGCTAATTTATTCTCTAAAAAAGCAGTTCCTACCTGCATAGGAACACTAAACATTACCAATGTTTTTTTTAAAACAGAAAGAGGCTTAGCCATAAACCCAGCAAACTTCTCATTATTTCTACTAGCGTAAACCTTTGGAAGAATCTCTCCAAAAAGAAGAATTAAAAAAGTAACAAATACTATCTTGAAGAAAAAAGAAAGGCTTAATTTAAATAAATATAAATCAATAATTACATCTATCTGATCAAAATAAGGATCAAAAGTATGCGCAAACAATAATACGGTTGCTATATTTATAAAATTGTTAGCTACTAATATTGTAGCCAACAAACGTTTAGGATTAGCCAGTAAACTTGCTACAATTTTACGGTTTTTGAATGTTTTTGACTCAACATCTAACTGAGTTTGTTTTAAAGAAAAAAAAGCAACTTCTGACCCTGAGATCAACGCTGAAAAAACCAATAAAACTATAAGTGTTATTATACTGATTAATGAGCCACTACTTAATAATGCAATAAAAAACGGAATACTGGGGTCCAATATAAATACTGTTTTAGTTAAATATTAAAATAGTAAATCATCATTATCATCCGTAGCTTGCGGTGATGATTGTTGTGGTGTAACCACGGACTCCCCTACATTTGGAGCTTGTTGCTGTCCAGATCCATCAGGTTTTGGAGATAAGAATGTAAAATCTTGCACTTGTATTTCAGTAGAATACCTTGTATTTCCATCCTCCGCTTGCCATTGCCTCGACTTTATACGTCCCTCAACATATATTTTATCTCCTTTTTTAAGATATTTTTCACAAATCTCTGCAGCTTTATTACGCACTACCACATTATGCCATTCTGTATTAGTAACCCTTTCTCCTGTTTGTTTACTTGTATATGTCTCACTTGTCGCTATCGGAAACCTTCCCACACAATTACCTCCTTCAAAATAATGCATTTTAACATCATCTCCTAAATTCCCAATTAACATTACTTTATTTAAAGTGCTCATATTATATTTTGTCTTTATATCAAAAATAGTAAATTTTTACTTCATTTAAAACGAGAACTCATTAATAAAATTTGCTATCAAAACCGGAACAGGATATTTTTCAATTTCCGAAACAGGGAATGCTCCTTGCATTTTTTCATGAGTAGTTACTATCCAGAACCTTGTATATATATGCTGATGCGACAATTTATGCACTATTTCTTTCTCATTGTATTGACTCAACTCAAATACCCCCTTAAACACCTCTAACTGTCGAATTTCTTTTTTTAATCTATTTAACTCAATAGTTTCACTTGCCTCTACTAAAGGAAACTCATATAAACCAGCCCAAATTCCTTTCTCTGGTCTTTTATTTAATAATGTTGATTCATTATTAATAATTGGTACAATATAATTAAAGTAACGTTTCTTCACTTTTATCTTTTTAAGCTTCACTGGTAACTTGGCAACTTGATCATTTTTCAATGCAATACAATTTACACTATAAATACATGACTCACAAAGTGGTTTTTTAGGAGTGCAATGTGTAGCACCAAAATCCATTATTGCTTGATTGTGTATATCCGGACTATTTTTATCTATCAATTTTTGTGACAACTCTGAAAACAGTTTAATACCTTCAGCTGAATTAATTGCTAAATCTATTCCATATAATCTAGCTAAAACCCTAAACACATTACCATCCAAAACTGCTTTTGGTTCTTTATAACAAATAGATGCAATTGCACTTGCTGTATAATCCCCAATGCCTTTCAATTTTTTTAATGATATATAATCATTTGGAAATACTCCTCCTAATTCATAAGCAACATGTTTTGCCGTAGCATGTAAATTCCTTGCTCTTGAATAATACCCTAATCCCTGCCACAGTTTTAACACCTCTTCTTCTTGAGCACCTGCTAAATCTTTTACTTCCGGAAAAGCATCCACAAATTTCAAATAATATGGTAGCCCTTGCACAACTTTTGTCTGCTGCAACATGATTTCTGACAACCATATTTTATATGGGTCTATGGTATTTCGCCATGGTAAATCTCGCTTGTTTTTTAAGTACCACGACACTAGGTGTTTAGAGAAGTTCTGCATTTTATTTTATATTTGGCTAAATTAATTTTTTATCTGGTTAAATTTTAATCAATTAGCATTCTTGTTTGGAATATTAATTATTATATTTGCACACCTAAAATTTAACAAAAGGACTTAAT
>Ga0209291_1000750_pt1 | contig 30620 bp, 21 predicted proteins | sample GOMGulsemesocosm_FD_184633 | JGI IMG/M metagenome (GOLD analysis project Ga0209291, IMG submission 184633) | Methane-oxidizing microbial communities from mesocosms in the Gulf of Mexico - GOM9B Gulf of Mexico (SPAdes) (version 2) | ecosystem: Environmental > Aquatic > Marine > Cold seeps...
GCCATCTATAGCAGAAAATATATATACACCTATGATAAAGCTCTGAGTATCAGACAACCATCACGCTTACGATTTATGTAATCTTAGATAGGTGAATTAAGTTTCAGGCAGTGCGTTACTCGATAATGGCGATCACTACATCCATCACATTGGTGTTAGTCGGTCCGGTGATAAAGATATCGTTACTCTGTCGTAAATAACTACCGGCGTCAGCACGCGCCAATGCATCTTTTACCCCAACGGTGTCACTCGCAGTGTCACCATCGACAATCCCACCCGCAGCATTTGTTGGGCCATCACTACCATCGGTACCGGCAACTAAAATATGGATATTGCTGCGCCCGGCAATTTTTTCACTAAGGCTCAATGCCAGAGCTTGGTTACGCCCACCACTGCCAGGGTTTTCAGGTAACTCGACGGTGGGCTCTCCACCAAAGATATAAACCCCTGCACTGCCTTGCAGTAAAGTTGTCCCTATATCGACGGCCACTTCATTGACATCGCGATACATATTTTCAATATTACACTGCACAGGGTAGCCCGCCCTCTCTGCGCTTTCTTGCGCAGCCAAACGGGCAACGCGGTTAGTGCCGATCAATTCAATGCGCGACTGGGCACGACAGTGTTTAGTATCCCCTGTACCAGAGCCTATGACGCTGATCCCATCGCCTTCGACATCGGAGATCGCCAATACCTGAACTTCACTACCGTCAAACGCTTGCAGTAACTTGCCATCTTTGAGCAAAGAGGTTTCTTTGCGTCTGGCATTGATCTGACCAATATTAAAACCTGCGCTGAGCATTTGATCGGTCAATGCTTGCCAATCACTCAAACTGACATCTTGCGGTAGATGCTCAGCCAAAGATGAAGTACCACCGGAGACCAGCAACAATAATTTGCTGCCTTGCGCCATCGCATTCACAGCACTGCGCATTTGAGCTCCCGCCACGAGTGACTGCGCATCCGGCACCGGATGGGCCGCTTCAATAACGGTGACATTCGGGTGATCTAGCATGGTCTGATCAGTATGTTGATACTTAGTCACTAGCAGTGCTTGCGGGTGACATTTTTGATCTGCTAAAGCGCTCAGAGCACCGGCACACATGCCGCTAGCTGCTTTGCCAACAGCAATAATAAGATCGGGCCGAAAGCATTGTTTTCCAACAACACGTTTAGTCGCATTGTAACCGGCCACCGCATCCACTGCGCACTCAAACATTTCAACCAATTGTTGACGTACTTTACTGCGCACTACCAATTCCACACTCACCTTCCATTTTACAAAGCCTCTGTCGCTAAGTGCTATCAGAGAGCGTTACCCTAAATTCGACCGTTAAAACATACGGCAAAAAGCAAAATGAGAACCACTAGGGCTCTCATTTATGCTGCAAAGATTTCAAAGAGCATTATAGTATTAATAACTCACTTAATGGCGCTTTTCCATGTTTGCGGTTTGCGCCAAAGCGCTGCCATCATACATCGCAAGCACTATGCCAATAGTACTGGCATAGAGCCTACCATTTACTTGGCATTGTTTAGCTATCAAAAGGTCCCTGTAAACCATTTTGTTGCATCAATGTCGCATAAGTATTGGATTGCAACACGAGCTGCTCACTATACTGCGCTAGAAGCGCAGCGCGGCGAACCGGATCATGCGTCGCGTTAACCGCCCCCCAGAAAGCCGCCATTTGATGCGCGCTGTCACTAAGTTGTTGCAGCTGCGTAGCATCAACGGTTGCTAAGCTGCTACCCGTCACTTTGCCCACACCATTAACCGTCTTCGCGCCACTGTTGCTGTAACTAGCAGGTAGATCACCTTTAAGGTTGGTCACTTTACGATACTGAATGACATCAAAGAGTTGATCAACCGCTTGCTTAGCACCTTCAACACGTGACATGTGTTCAGTATCCGCTGCTGCGTGCGGCAATAATTCCATCTTGCCAATGTGCTTGTGATGGATATCACGGTAGGGAACCATAGGGCCGGATAGGTCACCACTCGCAGGATCTTTAAACAAGTCGGCATCAATGGCTGCGTAACGAATTTGTCCGCTGCTCAGTGCTGCATCTAGCGCTTGAATATCAACCACTTCACCACGATCGTAGTTGACCAATACAGAGCCTGGTTTCATGGCAGCAAAAACCTCGCTGTTAATGATACCTGCGTTGCTGAATTTACCCGTGCTAGCATCGAGAGCACCAAGACCGGTATGCGGGCTAAGTACATCGGCATCACGCGCGGCTTCAACAATAGAGGAAGCGTAAGTAAAACCTTCAGACTCGATCCACTGACGATGAGCGGCCCGCGCGTAGATAGACACTTGCATGCCAAAAGCGGCGCCTAGTTTCGCCACTTCACGGCCGATATTACCGTAACCTACCACTGCCAAACGCTTACCTTCAAGTTTAGTGGTTGGGTATTTTGCGAGATCTTTACCGGTATCAAATTCACCGGCGACCACCAATTCGTGCATTTTTTCAACTTGCAGATCAGGCAGTACTTTAAGCAGCGCTTTGATCGCTGTTTGTGCTGTAGCGCGTGAATTAAAGCTTGGAGTGTTCATCAAAGGTGCCACACCACCGTCGCCATTACCCCCGCCCCAGCTTGCAGAACCCATGTTGCCAGTTCCAGCGCCAATACGCACACCGCCGAGCTCAAACTTGGAAGCAGCTGGGAAGAAAGTCGCGGCAGCGATAACAGCATCGTACTGCCCTGCTGTAGTCTGCGCTAACAGCTCATCTTCACGGCTCAATTCAGGCTGGTAGAAGAAGTGAATCACACCTTTACTCAATACGCTTTCATCGATGATAGCGCCAATATGGAACTCACCGCCCTTACTGGCAACATAAGCGGCAACTTCGCTGTAATCTGCATTACCTTGTGCATCAAACTGCATGCCCACAAGATCAGCAATTAATACTTTATAAGCGCGTTTGTTATCATCGACACGTACATCAGCGCCTTCAACGCTAACCACTGCTGGTAAGTAGCTTTCATTTGCAGCATCAAGCAATTCTTCAATCACCGCTATTTTAGCGCGCAAGTAACAAAATTTAATATTTTCCAGCAGTGCCGTGATATCGGCCTGTGGGCGGATACCGCCGATCCAAGCGCGATAGTCTCCTGGAGAGCCAGGGAAAGCGTTAACATAACGCGCAACGTCTAATCCTTTCTCATGGCTGCCATCACTGTGAGTGATACCTTCATAGCCAAGTAACTGCTTAGATTTCGCCACGATACGCTGATGCACATCACCGTCTGTAATTTCACTATCACAGACTTTAAGCAAGGTAACGGCAGCGCCACGTGCTGCTTCGTTGGCCACACCCAATTCAAAAAGAGAATTAGCCGCAACCCAGCTGTTGACGATTTCGCGGTTTTTCTTAGCGCGCTGGTTCAGTGCATCGACACTGCCGATGTTCTTTTCATTGCGCAAGATACCAAAAGTGGTCTCGGCAAATGCCAAGGTACTATAAGTATTGATGATACCGCCAAGCATGGTCTCTGTTTGCGGGTCATAAATAGGGCCTAATGCCGTGGTTTTTTCACTGCTCAATGGCAGCGCGCCATTTTTTGATACCGCTATTTTTAGCTGACGGGGAATAGCCCATGAAGGATCTTTTTGGTTTTCATTAATCAAGCCAAGAGCGGCGGGTGTTAATGATACGACGTAGTAACCTGAAATGCCGCCGATCGCTTTTTGAAAAGGCATAAACATATTGCACTTAGCCAGCATCTGCGCCACTAAGTCATCTTCCCATGGCATCGCGCCCAAGAGTGATGTCGCATCGATAACAGCATGGTGCTCTGCAGGATTAAGGTCAATCCAGGCCAGTAAGTTGGTGACTTCTGCTTGGGTGTAAGTGGTCGCGCCAGTTGTTTCATGACCAACACCAAAAAATAGCTTAACGCCTTTTTCTTGTAGGTAAGCGGCACTAGGAATGCTGCCCTCGCCCTCGGCGAACACCAGACGATTTTCATCACCATTAGTGGCGTAGCGCTGCAGTTCAGTTAACTGAGTGCCCCAAGATTGACGGAAAAACCCGCCCGCTTTAGCCGCTTCAGATTCAGGCTTAGGAGTATCGACAAAAACGATTTGGGATGGATCATTTGCAGTCATCATGTGCAGCGCCGCTGCGGTGAAACCGCTGTGACCGCCACCCAGGCCTACAGCCATTTTGTTGGTTTTTGGAAAGGCAAAATAACGGTGCATTTCACGCATCATGTCATTGAGAACTTTATCCGCTGGGTAGCCGCGATGCATGCCACGACCAATCTCAGAAGTGGTAAAAGTGCCTATCTTATTGCCCTTGTCATCTAGCTTAGGGTAGTTAGCCTCGATCCACGCATCAAACTCAAAACGTAATAATCTGGCATCTACTTCGTTTTGTGTCATGTCAGTGATAGGACCTACACCGAAGAACTGGTTACTAGTTGCACTAGGTGCACTTTGCTCGGTTAATACAATCGCCTGATCGCGAGCATTCTTGAGTTGTTGTACTGAAGCCATCTTTATCTACCTAATAAGCTTAATGTGACACGTAAAGCAGTCCACTGACTATCAATTACGCACTCTTTATATGATGATTTTTTATATGTGGCTATCTTTATAGCAAAAATATTTCCTTATGTGAAACTTTGTTTCCTATAATAAACAAAATCAACTTGGCATTTAGTCTTTGTTTACCGCAGATTCTTCTGTCAAATCTGTCATAAAAATGATTTTCCTCTAATCTTCATGGCATTGTATTAAAAATTAGCGACCCTGCATTACACTAATGTCGATGATTAGGTGCCTAAGTACGACATTTATTAAAACTAATCATTAATATTAGAGCTTTAATCCTTCAGGTGCACCCGCGACCAACAAACGAACGCGATTTATGCCACTAGGCGATACTCGTCAGCAAAGCTTGCTCATCGAATAACGCTTGGCTATTTAAACGGCCCTGCCACTCATCTTACTGGACAACATTAAGCTGCTTTAGCGGGCCCCAAAAGTGAGCGCCATTGATGGCGGTGAATATAAGTGAGCTGCGTAATATACTTAAAAGGCTTATTGAATTTTAATCCGACAATTGCTAAATATACTGATCTTTATCAAAAACAAGTCGGCTCAGGAATTTATGTTTAGCACCCATGGCGAATACAAACTAGAGCAAAAGGGAAATATTATAATTATCAATTCAAAGGGCCCTTTTAATAGCATTTTAGTAGACCAATACAGCCGTGAAATTAACACTATTATTCGAAATCTGCCTGCAACTTGGGGCCAAATTGTATTTTTGCACGAAGAAGGTATGCTCCCCCCGGATGCAGAACAATCTTTGCAAGAGGCTTGTTTACAGCGAAAAAATAAAGGACTGACAGCTTCAGCTATTATATTTGTAGCCTCTGCTTCAACATTTGCGATACGTGAGCTGATCAGTCGTGTGTATGAATACGCAGGCATCGAGTATCAATTTTTCGATACATATGACGCAGCTGAAGCTTGGGTCTTTAAAGAACTCAAAATCAGATAGCACAGCTGTAATAAAATCAGTCATACATTTCTTGATAGCATTCAACCCAGAAGCATTATTAAATAATTTTTAGTTTAATTCAGAGACAGTATTACTGAGTTTGAGGGTATATAGCGCGTACCTGTGATCAGAAATGTTACCTTAAAATACGCGAGACAATTACTGTATCTGTTGAGTTGCAGGGAGTTAATTGCCTGAGGCGCGTAGTGCTTTCACAATAGACAGGCCATCCATACCAGGTAACATGCGATCGGTAATAGATAAATGCAGCTGTTATGTAGGCAATAGGTGAGTGCCTCGCGTTCATCATTGACCCAATGACAACATAGCCTTTCTTAACGAGCCGGTTACGAATGGACTTCGCACTAACAGGATCATCTTCTGCTAAAAGTAGCTTTATTTAATGGCCACTTAAACTTTATGCATCTTTATTTTCTGCTTTCTTCACGCGTATTTTATTTCCCCCAACCATTTTATAGTTTAAATTTTTGATGGCCGCTTTTGCCTCTCCAATTTTAGGCATTTCGACGAAGCCAAAACCTTTAGAAGTATTTGTTCTTTGATCTACAACTAAGCTGCAAGATTGAACGGTACCAAATGCTAGAAACAAGTCTTTTAGCTCATCTTCAGTGGTTATTCGATCTAAGTTACGTATTAATAATTTCATAGGTTTCCAGTTAAGCGTTTTGCTAAGGATTATGCCGCTTGCTAGATTATCCCAATTTTTTGGAAATAAATACAAGCGCTAGTCAGGCATGAGAAAGGTCAGAATTATGCCATATTTTTATCCTCAGCAGCATTAATATACAACTTATGCGATTGATTTATTTTGCAAGTGTTTAATCCGTGGAGCAGCCACCTAAATAGCTAGCGACCAATAACAATCGTTAACTAAGTCGAATGCTTTTGTCGACTCATACTCATGTAACTTTCATTAAGGGAGCTCATTGCCAAGATTTAAGTTTTTCGCTCTAGGTGCGATAAAACTTGATAACTGACGTGTTATTGCTACCCATGTGCCGATGTATTGAAAAATTCAGAGGCAGTATTCCTGAACTAGGGGTAAGCAGCCATGCCAAACAGCTTAGCAATGTTATACGCCCTTCATTAACTGACGCTTGTCGTGTTGCTTTTTCAAAAGCCTGTAATTTAGGATCGAATGTGTTTACCAAAAAACCTAGTATGATTTGTTTTGTTGACATAGATTAATGACAAAATGAAGCAACACTTATAGCATGAATTTTCATCAATTATCATGTAAAGGAACGACAATGAAGAAAATCATATCTGTTTGTTTTATGCTGATGTTTGTGACGAGTACTGCATTTGCTCATTCAGGCGGTACAGATTCTGCAGGTTGCCATGCAGGGAAGAAGCCTTATCACTGCCATGGAAAGAAATAACCAATAAAAACAAAGTCTTATTTAGAGGCTTTGTTGTACAGCATATTAAGTTAACTAATACTTTGGGACATCAGGCACCTTTAAAAACAACATAACACTACGTTAGCAGTTTCTATCTCTAATAAATTCACTTTCATAGTGAAAGAGCAAAATATCACAACATTCTATCTACGGAGCCCCTCCTCTTCTATTGCCGCCGGAGCAATTAACTTAATTGGCGAAGCCTTAAGGAAAGAAAATCGGTATAAGTAATAAAAAATCTCCTCTCTATTATTTGAACACTCCATCGCAAAGCTAATCTAGTGCTCACCTTTGGTTGCATCGCTGTAATCCAGCTACCTCTGTCAATACTTATAGAATCAAGATCTAAGGTAATTCTTACCACGTTTGTCTAATCAAATGATCCTGCCACTACATTCTGCTACACTTGCTTAGCTACCCTTTAAAATTAAGATCTTACCTATGCAACGCCCACCTCTTAAGCAAGCCAAAAGTATCGACAACGTATTCAATAGTGCTTATTGGCATCTAAGCCAACAAGATTTCACGATTACAGAAATACGTATCAAATTAGCACGTAAAACAGAAAATAATGCGTGGGTAGAAGAAGTGCTTGCACAACTCATCGACAATCGTTATTTAAAAAACGACTTAGAATTTGCGCTACAGTATTGCGTATCTGCATTTAACAACGAAATTGGCAAGAGCGCGATACGTCGAAAATTAACCATGCGTGGTATTTCGGTCAGTGAGATAGAAACGGCATTCGAGCAAGTTATTGAACAGGGGAATATTAATTTCGATGAAATGGCAACCAGTCAACTACTCAGTCGCTACGTAACCTTCGATGGAGTGAGTAAAGAAAAAGTTTACTCGCAAATGACAAACCGAGGGTTTACTCGCCAAGAAATCGATCAAGCATTAGTGCAGCACCCTGAACATGATTCATTACGAACCAAGCTAGAAATCAAAGCCGAAAAAGCAGATCTAAGCGTTGAAATAGTCAAACTATACCGAAAAGGCAAAGGACCCACCCTTATTCTTCGTGAATTGAAGCAACGTCTCATTAATGTTACTCAATTTGAAGAAAATCTATACCAACTAAGCCTTGCTGGTGATATCGATTTTTATCAAAGCTGTCGTGATCAATTGGCTAAAAAAAACTACGACTTATCTGATTATAAAGACAAATCAAAAGCCTATGCGTATTTATCACGAAAGGGCTTCACCAGTGATGAAATAAAAGAGACGATGTCGCCTGAGCAATATTGATGAAATTTTGAGAAGACATTCCAATTCCCTCAAGCGCACTTAATCCATATAGCGGATCTAGATTCTGCTACTCAACATTGTCTTCGTTTTAACGACTTAAATAATTAGAATCACTGTGCCTTAATCTGCTCTACCTTAGCCTGCTATTTGCAACGCACCATGCGCTGAAAGTGCCGCGCCTGAATCTAGCCAATTACAGAGGGTTTTTCGCTTCACTTGGTGATGCTGAATTGAGAGTTTATCCGTAAGCTAATAAAATTCTCATATAAAAAGATATCTACAGCTCAGTGTAAGTTCTTTCATTACCTACAGGTTTATAAAACAAATTTATTGATTCCGCTCTCTAAAAGAAACTAGCTTCGCCCTGTTACCGCAGGTCTTCATGCTACACCATTGTCGCCCTCTCCCTCTTCCACTATTTAGAAACATCCAAGTGCAACGTTTGCATACGCGAAGTTTCGTAATATCTGTATGACACAGAAAGTTTTCAATTAACAAAACAAAAAAATCCACCACCCAGTTTAGACTCTCTGACTTCGGCTCCCATTTGAATCCTAAGCCTTGACTCACTAACGAAGAATCACTAATCGCTGTTTGAATACGACATTCTAGCTTTCCAAATGCGATATTTTTAGTCGTTTCTGGCGACAATATACCGTCTAACGCAGTATATGTTGTTTCTTTAAGCTCCTGAATCTCCAATAGTAAACCCACTCTTTCGGAATTAGGAATACCATTATTTAAAATTTCCATTTGCGCCTGACTAAAGACCGAAGCGGCTTGAGCCCACGCAACAAAGCTTGACCAGTCAGCAATAAGATTAAGATTTCTTTGCTTATCTTGGTCTTCCACCGTGTTTAAAAAATCAAGTACGGTATGCCCGCCAATGAATGCGCTGTCATTAAATAAAATCATAGTAACCTATTAAACTTAATTAGGGGTTGTATTAGTGTCTAAAACTTGTAACCTATTGTTTGATTATAACGGTTATTTCTTGGAATGTTTATGCTTAATTTACCAAATCGATTCAATTTTGAAGGTCAATCAGTTGCATGGGGCAGCATCGGCAATGGTGATCCACTGGTACTCATTCATGGCACACCCTTTTCTTCTCAAGTATGGCGAAAGATCGCACCATTATTGGGTAAGCATTGGAAGGTATATTACTTTGATCTTCTAGGGTACGGTTTATCTGAAATGAAAGAACTACAGGATGTATCTCTGGATATACAAAATAATTTGTTTGCATCCCTACTTCGAGAATGGAAACTAAACAAACCTGAAGTCCTTTGCCATGACTTTGGCGGTGCAACGGCACTGAGGGCCTATTACCTAAACGAAATCCGCTATTCAAAATTAACCTTGATTGATCCAGTAGCAATTGCGCCTTGGGGTTCCCCATTTGTTGCACACGTTAGAGAGTACGAGCAAGCTTTTACAGGGCTTCCTGGTTATGCTCATGACGCTTTACTTCGTGCATATATTCAGAGTTCAGCAAACTCGTTATTAAGCGAAGAAGCTATCGATATATATATGAAACCTTGGCAGGGAGAAAAAGGCCAGGCTGCCTTTTATCGTCAAATTTCTCAAATGGACCAGAAATATACTGATCAAGTTCAAGCACAATATGCTGTGATGGAAAACCCTGTTCAGATATTATGGGGAGAACAAGATCAATGGATACCCATGACTCAAGGGGTCAAGCTTGCTAACCTACTTACGAATGAAAGGCTAACATCGGTAGCTCACTCAGGTCATTTAATGCAAGAAGATGCACCTGAAGCAATTATTGCTGCGATGTTGGGCTAAATATTCCACGCCTGTAGCTGTCTACTACGTATAAGGCAATAGTGATAATTATACGCTTTGGTGACCTATATGCATCTAGCTACTTCAAGCCGCATTATTTTGTGCCATTAGCCCCATTGGTTCCCAAGAATTAACCGATGGCTGTAGCGTATAATTAGCATACAGAATATTTTTGTTGATTTTTGTACAATATATTTATTTCAGATCTGTGCCTTGCCTATTTATGTTTGTGCTGTATTTTGTTAAATGAATCTATCTTAAGGGGTTGCTGCACTGCTACTAAACTGATTATAGTAGAATGAACAACCAGAGCGTAATACTCAGTTATTAAATAAAGGTAGTTCATTTTTTGTCAAAATTAGCTAATACCCATACAGTAAAAATCTTATCGAATACCAACCAGTTCACAGCGGATATTTTTTTGTTAAATAGCGCTGAAGAAGTGCTGGTGTGTTTAAAGAAGAATATTGTAGAGAAGTTCGGTTTTGATAATGCTGAAATATACACCTTAAATGCTGACGGATTATCCTTAAGCAGTATTACTGATATTAATAACGAAGTATCCGCTGCATCTTGCCCCATTATTTCACTCAACAAAGGAGTGATAGGAGAAGTAGCAGCAACAAGGAAAGCTTTACTGATCAAAGATACTCGAAAATGCGACCAATATAACCAGACTGAGAAAAATCATTTATCAGCTTTAGCAGTGCCCATTTTAGTACAAGAACAGCTGTTAGGTGTCATCACTAGTGGCGATACCCGCATCAATTATTATACAAAAGATCATTTAGAAACTCTCTATGAGCTGGCTTTTATTACCTCAATAAAAATATCTCAAATACATAAAATCGATGCATTGAATGAAATAATCGAGAATCTAGAATATTCGAATAAAATTCAAGATGCATTATTTGATATAGTTGAACTTACCCATAAAACTAACAGTAGCAGTGAGTTTTATCGTCATTTGCACCAGTGTATTAAACGCCTGACTTTCACTAAAAATTTCTTCGTCGCTTTTCTTAAGAACGACGGTAAAACAATTGAGTTTCCTTTTGCGGTAGATGAATTTGATCAAGATGCGATCGATGAGCAAAACCAAGGGGTGATTTTCAGATCAATAGAACTCGACCCAAAAAATCTGAGCATTACTGGCTATACGTTGCTAAAAAATGAACCCGTTTTGCTCTATGAAAAAGATATACGTCAAATGCTTGCTGACAAAGTGTTCCAGATTATAGGTAGCATCCCCACCGTTTGGTTAGGTGTGCCATTTGGAGAGGCCGACAAGAAAGGCATTGTGGTAGTACAAAGCTACAGCATCGATTTTTTATTTCAGGAAAAAGATAAGCAGTTACTCTCTTTTGTGGCCAAACACATCCATAACGCGATAGAGAGAATGGACGCTCAACAAGCATTACAATTTTCAGCGTTACATGACAGTTTAACGGGTTTGCCTAACCGCTCATTATTTAGCGATAGGATCCAAAATGCACATCTACGCTGTCAAAAGGGACGCTCAAATAGCGCGGCGATACTATTTCTTGATGTTGATAGATTTAAACAAGTGAATGACACTTACGGCCACCATATTGGTGATAAGCTACTGGCTGTTATTGCAAAAGCCATTACCGGCACTTTAAGGAAAACAGATACTCTTGCCCGCTTAGGCGGGGATGAGTTCGCTATTTTACTTGATGGTAATATCACTCATGAGACTATTTTGCGGATCATTGAGAATATTATTAGCGTAATGAAAGCGCCTTTTAAGATTGATGGCTTAAGTATATCAAGCAGTGTCAGCATCGGAATTTCTACTTATAACAAAGGCACTGACAGCGCAGAAAGTTTATTGATAGACGCTGACCATGCTATGTACCAAGCTAAATTGCGCGGTCGTAATCAGTATGTGTTCTTCGAGGAACTTGATGACCCACATAAATCAATGAATGTTAAGCTTGAATACAATTTTGACAACGCAATCGAAAACCATGAATTTATCGGTTATTATCAGCCGCTAATTGATTTTGAAACAGGATGCATAACAGGCGTAGAAGTCTTAGTACGTTGGCAGCACCCTATATTAGGCCTGCTCTTTCCTGATGAATTTATTCCTTTACTAGAAAAGTCAGGGCAAATAGTACACCTTGATATCTACATGCTAAAGCTAGCTGTTAATAATCTCACGAGTTGGCGTCATTGGTTACCTGAAACATTTAAGCTTAGTGTGAATATTTCAACGTTAGGCTTTTCATCTAAAATGTTTATTAGCTACTTGCAAGAACAATATTGCCTATCACCTTATATAACCAGTCGATTATGCATCGAGATAACAGAAGCAAGTTTGATTTTAAACGTAGATGCCGTGAATCAGCACCTCGCTACTCTAAAAGAGATTAACATTCCTGTCGCGCTAGATGATTTTGGCGCAGGTTATTCCTCTTTAAACTATTTGCACCAATTCACTTTTGATTTTTTAAAAATTGATAAAAGTTTTATTGAAAACGTCAATGAAATCAACGAAAAATCGCTAATCTTAGAGGCAATGGTCAATCTCGCGCAGTCATTAAAAATTAACACGACTGCCGAAGGAATTGAGACGATTGAGCAATTCCAAAAGGTTAAGGAACTTGGTTGTGATTTTGGCCAAGGCTATTACATTGCCAAGCCACTCAGTGATACCGACTTCAAGCAATTTTATCACCACAATAAAGACAGGGTATTAGGTTCAAACTCGTGGTAAAAAAAGGTCACTAAAATCGATCAGACTTGCGCATCACTGACGCAGCTGATTGTCAAAAAACGAAATGCTTCACGACCTGCATCTAACATAAATTTAATAAGCCCTCACTATTTGCTCTTTAAAACCCTCCTACCCTCATTTATTTAACATTATCCTGAATAAGCTAAACTCATCACTGAGCCGCGGCTAAAGTAAGCACCTCACCGCAAGCCTGCATTTTCTCTACTTGCCTTCTTGCGATAGTAAAAGATGACCTTAAATGTTTTTTAAGCCCTTGAGTCGCAGTCTTAGTGTCTATTTTTTTCAAATGGCAAAACACCGCCAAAGCAAACAAAATTTCACTCTCAGATAATGAAGCTTGTCGATTCGCTGATGCGTTATAACAGCTACCACAGCCCCCTCTAAAGGTATAAGCAGAGTTGGAGAACAAAACCCCGAAACCCATGAACACGGCTAATACTTCACTCGCTTCTACCGCATAATCAATCCCCCCCGGTGGTGGCTGGTTGGCCTCCTTCAATAGATGCATTGCAAACATATGAGAGAAGTGTGAAGCTAAATCTTCAGGCTTTAAAGTTAATTGGCGGTTATAGCTGATCTCAATAGTGTGCGGCGTATTTATAGATTCACTTAAAGCTTGAGATTTAGATTGAAATTGAGAGTTACGGGCAATTTTTTCTAAGCCGAACGACTCTAACCTCTGCTGGTTTTGCAAATTTGTATGCTCTAATCTTATAGGCCAATGTTCCAGCCCTGCATATTTCAAGCTGTGCTTGAATATGTTCTCCGCTTTTTCTTCAACACTTGAGACATCACCGGGAAAAAAACGGTTATCCGGCTGGATAAGCGCAGTGCGCTGGTAAAACTCTTCACTGTCAAAATTCTCTAGCGCCCAGCGATAACAATCTATAATCCATAAGGCACTTTCATTAGAAATTAATAGCTCAGGCCAAAGGAACTGTTTTGCAGATTTAATGTAATTCATGCATGAAACCTAATTTGCTGATTTTGGATTAACATTGTTTAATGAGACCTTAGATGACTTGCTTAACGATTTCAATCTTGAACGCTTCTGGATGACGTTTACCGCACATATACATCTCGTAATTTTTGGCTAAGGTTAACCTTAAGAAATGCCTACTGACCAGTAGCATTAAACTTACAACTAACCAATCTTTGGGTCGATCAACCCGGTATTTGCCACCGACACACTACCCTGACTTTTGTAAAGATAAGTAAAGTTAGCGCTATTGGGTGAACTTTACATTTTCTAACGGTCTTTTTTACAACCTGTATTTTATTAACGGGCCAACACTTTTAAACTGATAGTGACTAATGACTGGAGAATAAGATGACAGCGCACCTTACCAACCCTCTTCATAGTGAAATCCCTCAAGCAGCTTTTGACTGGTACGACGAATACGCACATGGCGATATAGATCGACGTACTTTTCTGAAACGTTTAAGCGCCATTGGCTTAACAGCAGCTGCTGTTTCAGGCGGTCTCATTCCCAATTACGCGCTCGCTGAGCAAGTATCATTTAATGACTATGATATCAAAGCGAGTTACGAGAAATACCCTTCTCTCGGTGCTTTTGGCGAAGGGCGAGGTTACCTAGTCACACCTAAAGATGTGCAGCCCAATTCTCCCGCAGTGTTGGTGGTACATGAAAATAGAGGATTAAACCCTTATATTAAAGATGTAGCTCGCCGTTTAGCTAAGCAAGGCTTTATCGCATTCGCGCCCGATATTCTTCACTCTCTGGGTGGTTATCCGGGCAATGACGACCAAGGACGTGCCATGCAGAAAACGCTTGATCGTGCAAAAGTTGAAGTCGACTTTATTCAGGCAGCCAAATTTCTTAAAAGCCATCAACTCACTAGCGACAAATTAGGTGTTGTCGGCTTTTGCTTTGGCGGATACATCAGTAATATGCTGGCGGCACGCGAACCAGAGCTGATAAATGCTGCCGTCCCTTTTTACGGTACTCCTGCGAAAAAGGAATTCATTAAAGACATTAAAGCCCCATTGTTACTGCAGTTTGGTGAGTTCGACAAACGCGTCAATGCAAGCTGGCCTGGCTATGAGGAACAACTAAAAGCAATCAATGCAGATTACCAAGCCTTTGTTTACAAAGGTGTAAATCATGGTTTTCACAATGACTCAACAGCCAGATATAGCAAAGAGCAAGCTGAATTAGCCTGGTCACGTACAATCGCTTTTTTTAAAAAACATTTGACTTAAAGCTGATGCTTAAGATTGCGAGCAGGTTGCTGATAACCTGCTCAGATTTACCCCTAGACACTAAATTTAGCGCATTTCATGTTTACAGAATACTTATCTCCACGTGCAAAAAACACCAAAAATGCAGGCTATGTATGGACGCTCCCCGGTGGTCAAGGCACTACTTGTTGGTCTTTCTTGTAGTTTATACATTCAATTAAAACGAAAAAGAATACTTAAGCCCATAATGAGTATTTATTTTATCTCCATAGGAAGAGCTATTAACATCAAATGTGAATTGATGTTTTTTAAACGTATAATCAAACCCTAAGTGAGCTTTTATCCATGAACTATCGAGTTTATTATTGAATTTAAAATCATATAAATCTATCACTTCACCTTCTACACTATTAGAAGAATCACCGATATTAGATACTTTTTCTATTGAGGCAAATACTGTATTTTTTTTATTCACTTTATAGTGTAATCCCACTCCAAGAGAGAGTTCTTCTTGTGATGTTTTACTGGCATTAAAAGTAGCAGGAAAACCACCTTGTGTTTCAGAAAATCCGTCTGTTTTTATTTCGGTTCTATTGTAATTAACAAAAGGATTTACTTGAAAATATGTTTTTGTTGCAACTACATTACCTGCTTGAACTTTTACATTGTAACTCTTAATATTTTGTTTGGTATTGGAAACCGAACCTTCCACTACCCCTAAGTTTTCATAGGCTCTGTTAATTTTTATTTCATTTGATGTATTCAAAAAAGAAGCAGTGATCCATAATGGAAATGTTTGTATTGCTTGAAAATGTATATCAAACCCTAAATAATTTGCTCTACTTTTAAGTTTACCATTATAATTTAGTGTACTCGAATCGCTGCTTGTACCTGTATAAATAGTATAAAATAATTTTCCATTTTTTTTGTAGCTAAAACCGACTTCTTTTGAAGTGTCGTTGTTAATTATTTGTGCATTCTTTGTATCGGAGTGATTAGATTTAATCCAAAAATTTGTTTTATTATATGTCTTTTTACTTTGAATTATATTCTTGGATTTATATGCGCTAAAATAATTAATATTACTGAGCGAGTTTAAGGTTGAATTATAATCATCAATAGAGATAAAACCACTTTTTAATTTTGCTATAAATGCTTCTTTGCCAGACGCATTTGTTCCATGACCCACCAGAACATATCCATCTGCGCTAATAGCACTGGCTTCTGTATTTGTCCAACCAGGAATACCGCCTTCTTTATTGGTTAGCCACTGACTTAAAGACACCATTCCCGTAGGTTCGGTCCAAATAAACGCCTCTGTTCCTAAGCCATTATTTGCAGTGCCTACAATGACGAGACCATTAGCGCTGATGCCCTTTGCAAGGCTATGATAGATACCCCCTTCTAAGTCTCCAAGCCCTACCATGCCAGTAGCACTTGTCCATTTAAAGGCTTCTCGGCCTGATGCCCCTTCTGAATACCCTGCAATGACTGATCCATCTGAGTTGATAGCAGTTGCTACACTTAAATATGTACCTCCTGTTAGATCTCCTAATCCAACTAATCCAGTCGCACTGGTCCATCTAAAAGCTTCTGTACCTGATGCATTTGTTCCAAAACCCGCGACCACTGAGCCATCAGAGTTTACAGCAACTGCCTGACTGCTATATATCCCACCCGTGAAATCTCCAAGTCCCACTATTCCAGTAGCACTGGTCCATCTAAAAGCTTCGTAACCTGAAGCAGAATTACTGGTGCCAACGATAACAGATCCATCATTGTTGGTTGCCCGTGCATCGCTGTAAAAAAGACCTCCAGGCAGATCTCCAAGACCAACCATCCCTGTACCACTATCCCATTTAAATGCTTGATACCCAGAACCTGAATGACTAATCCCAACAATGACTAAGCCATCGGTACTTACGCCTCTTGCAAAACCATAAACGATGCCACCCGCTAAATCCCCAAGAGACGTGATACCAGTAATTTGGGTCCAGATAAAAGCTTCTGTTCCTAAAGCAGCAGCACTTGCGCCAACGACGACGGAACCATCTAAGTTTGTGGAGGTTGCTTCACTTGAATATACTCCCCCGGAAAGATCGCCAAGTTCAATTAATTCACTTCCATCAATAGAAAAAGCACTTAGAGACAATAGAAGGAGGCCCTTATATGGTTTCATGCTACATTCCTTTAAAAAAAGAAAATGTTATAGATTTAAACAATACATTAAAAAGAGTAAGTTCTTCGAGACAAAGTTAGACGTAATTACATGCTAGCTAATAGTTTTAAAATACTAAATACGAATTAGTTTGATATTAATTATGGCTTTACCAATATTTTTTTACTTAACAACAGAAGTAATTAAATACAACCAGGTAATACTTATGATGGGTAACGAAAACTGGCGAGTTTCATATAATTTTTTTAATATTCCAGCTCAGCAGTTTGCGGTGACAAGCTCTTGTTGAATTGATATAGGAATATAGGGAATTTCATCTGTTAACAGGCACCTTCTGCAACAAAGTCTTTTAAGTAATAAACCTAGGACAGGAAAATTAAATAGTACTTAAACCTCAACGTTTCTCCACCAATAAACTTTTAGGATTTATTTAACTGGATCAGTTTATTACACGTGATAAGCCTCACACATAGTCGCGTAATCAACCTAAATATTAGTCCAATATTTTTAAGTCAATTTGAATACAGCTTACTGCTTATTCCTATACCCTTAATCCTTTTACAGCGAGTTTTATAGCATGTGCTCGCAGCACTTCACACTTGCCCATCGGACGAGTAAATTGATGTCCCCCTTTAGGTTGCATTGCTTTGTGCCACTCGAAAATATAGTAAATCGCACCGGTGGCAACACAATGGGCTTGATGGCGCCGTAACTTATTACAAATATTCCGCGTGATTTATCTAAATATCATCAAAACAAGTGGGATAAAGACTAATAATTAAAAGTGACTGTTCCAAAAACCTTATGAATAAATCAAGGTGATAGTGATTAGACATATTCGAATAGGTACATACATCAATACAAAATACCCTTTCTATCTCGGCAAGCCGATCAAGCATCCATTGCCGGCCATGTTCAAAGTCTTGCTGGGTTGCTGCATCAAAGCTACCGCGTCCTGCTAGCGCCCATTACCAACATGCATGGAGGAAAAACCATAAAGGGATGCCCTACTTACCACCCGAAAAATACAATGGTATAAGGAGTATCTCGGCCGCTATCTGCCAGGAACGCTAACCAGGCATAAAACCTCTTGCTCAGGACTATTTTCTCCGAACTATCTAAATGTTAAATAAACACTAGAGATTGCGCTTTGTGTGTTTTTCTACAGATAAGTTTATGCTTGATCTTTATCATTTTAGGAAAGAATTAGGAATTGAATATTGCACCTTATAACGGAGTAAAATATCGAGAGTGCTCACCTTCAAACAATGCCTTTTTTTGCTTAAGTATTTCACTTAAAAACTCTCGGCAACATCTAACCTTGGCGGTGTTCCTTAAATCGATATGGCTTAATACCCAAATTCCCCACGTGGAACGAGCTAGATTTATATTAAGGCGTTTCACTTGGCTATTAGCGATAACATCCGGTAAGTAACATGGCATGCGGGCAATGCCTATTCCTGCTTTAACAGCACAATACATTGAGTATAAGTCATCCACTTGCATTACTATCTCTGCTTGTGAAAAATGTTCTTCAGCCCATTTTGGCAATATATCTTCATCAGTCCAGACAATAATAGGGAGCTTGTCTGTTACTGCGGAAAATTTCTCGTGCCCGTAAATTCCATGTTGTATCGAAGCCACTTTTTTTCCTATTAAATAATCCGGCGGTGTACTGGTTAATCGAATAGCAACATCTGCTTCACGCGTTGCCATATTCTTTAAGCCTTTGGCAACAAATAAGTTTAATTGAATTTTTGGCTGTAAGTCACGAAAACTGGCGAGTTCATCCATCAAACAAAACTCTAAAATATCGTGTGGCATTGTGATATTAATTTTGCCCTGTAAGCGATTATCTTGACCGAATAGGTGCCTAGATATCTGACTATTCTTTTGCTCTAACTCCAACGCAAGCTCATAAATGTCTGCGGCAGCATCAGTCATTTCATAACCCGTCGCTATGCGCTCAAACAGCCTAACCCCATGCTTTTCTTCTAATGCACGAATACGCCGCGAAACCGTTGAATGGTTCACGCCAAGCACTTTAGCTGCTGAAGTTACGTTGCCACAACGAGCAACGGCTAAAAAAAATCTTATATCATCCCAATCATTCATTCGTGCATTATTGCACGAGCTTTATGCAAAAATCGAGAATTATAATCTTAAGAGAAGTCATTTATTCTGGCGTTACTTTAAATCAAGCAGAGAAAAAACATGATTACTTTATTTCACGCACCCGGCTCTTGTTCATTAGCGATTAAAGCAGCTTTAGCATTAAGCGGTTTAAATCACGAAGTTAAAATAATTGACGCTCAATCAGGTGAGCAATTTAGCGAAGCGTTCAAAAAGGTTAATCCATTGTGCAAAGTTCCAGCACTCATTGTTGATGGTGAAATCATTACGGAAGGTGCCGCTATTTTGCAATATATTTCGGAAGTGGCACCCAATAGCAACTTATTACCAGCAGCCGGCACACTGAAACGTGCGCAAGCACTTAAATGGATGATGTTTGTTTACAGTAATGTTCATCCGCATTTTGCTCGCGCTTTTGTGCCAAGTCGTTACGGAAATGATGAGGCAGATATAAAAGGCAAAGCAGAAGATTCCCTTCATGATTTATTTGCCATTATTGATGCGCAACTAGCACAGCATGATTATATCGCCGGAGAGCAATTATCTATTGCGGATTTGTATCTTGCGGTCGCCATTCATTGGCAAATGATTTTAGAGAAGTCACTAACAGAAAAATACACTCATGTTAGTGATTACCTAGAACGCTTAATGAAATTACCAGTCATTGGTGAAATCTACAAAACCGAATTAGCTGGCTAAAGATTCAATCTAATCAGCATAGTTTAATAGTGCTTATAACTCATGATAATGCAGGGCTATAGCCCTGCTATAGGAAGAATAATGACCAAGCTCTTTACCGGTATTACGCTCGGCGACTATCAGCTGAAAAACAGAGTATTTATGGCTCCATTATCGCGCGGTCGCGCTGTAGATAATGGCATCCCTAATGATTTAATGGCGCAATATTATGCACAACGCGCAAGTGCAGGTCTTATTATTGCAGAAGCAACAGCTGTAGATAAAAAAGGACTTGGCTGGCTGAATGCACCTGGAATCTATAATGATAAACAGCAAGCCGGTTGGCAGAAAATAGCTAATGCCGTTCATCAAAAAAGAGGTAGGATATTTTTACAGCTTTGGCATATGGGCAGTATTGTACACCCTGACTTTATTGGCGGAGAATCACCAGTGTCATCATCGGCAGTCAAACAGCAAGGTGCATTGACTACGCCAAAAGGTCGAAATAGAAACTTTGTTGTGCCACAGGCCTTAAACAAAACTCAAATTGAAGACATTGTGCAACAGTTTGCAGGTGCGGCCAAGCGTGCCATTAGCGCAGGCCTGGATGGTGTCGAAATTCACGCGGCTAATGGTTTCTTAATTGATCAATTTACCCGTGACGGCATCAACAAGCGTGACGATGAATACGGCGGTTCAATTGATAATCGCCTGCGATTTATGATGCGAATTGTAAAAGCCGTGTGTGCTGAAATTGGCTCAGGTAAAGTCGGTATTAGAATTTCACCATCAAACAACGTTTGGGGCATAAAAGACTCGAACCCCGAAGCCACTTTCTCTCGAGCGGTCAGCCAATTAAACAACTTTAGTCTCGCTTACCTACACCTTTTAGAATCCCCGCCAGAGTCTCAAAAAAGTGCTGAAACGAATAAATATTTGACCCCAATATTAAGGCAGCACTATCAGGGTAATGTTCTGATCAATGGTGGATACACTAAAAAATCTGCCAATCAAGCCCTTATTAATAATGAAGCAGAAGCCGTTACTTTCGGCACTCCATTTATTTCCAACCCAGATCTTGTTGAAAGGTTTAGTGCGAATGCCGAGTTAGCTGAGCCAGACAGCAGTACGTTTTATACATCTGGTGCCCAAGGATATACCGATTACCCTGCTTTGTGTGAGCGTAAATAAACTTAATAATGTCAAAGGAGATAAAAAATGAAATTACTTGAAAATAAGTGCGGCATGATTGTGGGAGCAACTTCAGGTATTGGTAGAGCAGCCGCGTTACTATTCGCTAAAGAAGGTGCCAGCCTGGTTGTTATTGGCCGTAGAACTGAACTATTGACATCCCTTTGCACTGAAATAAAGCAAGCAGGAGGTAGTGCAAAGTTAATTACGGCTGACATTAGTAAAACGCGTGAAATAGAATCAATGGTAAAGGAAGCAAAAAGTATATTAGGTAAAATCGATTTTGCTTTTAATAATGCAGGTACTATTGGTAACTTTTCGCCTATGTTAGAACAATCAGAGCAAGATTGGGATAATACTATAAATACTAATCTAAAATCAGTTTGGTTATCTATAAGAGAGCAATCTAAAGCGATGGCAAAGTCAGGTGGAGCAATTGTTAATACCTCTTCTTGGTTAGCTAAAGGGGGACTTGTTGGTTCAACAAGTTACTCAGCCAGTAAAGCAGGCATGGATGGTTTATTACGTCCCGCAGCAATCGAGCTTGCATCAATGAATATTCGTATTAACAATATAAACCCGGGGGGCGTTGATACTGAAATGACCAGAGAGGCATTTCAACACGACCAACAAATACTTAATACCTTTGGTGAATCTCACCCCATTGGTCGTATGGGGACGGTCACAGAAATAGCTGATTTGGCCGCTTTTCTTGTCTCTGACAGATCAACCAATATTACAGGGCAGGCGATTGTGATTGATGGAGGTTATACAATTTCGGGCCAGAGAGGTTAATCCAAAGAGAAAACATTGAAACTTACACTGAAACAGCTGGATTCAAAAATTTAAATGAGAATCCGTCAGTTAAGAATTAAGTAACTATTTGGCAAAGGCAGATCATTTGATCTGCCTTAATCTTTCAGTAGTTACTTATTGGTTAACTTGATAGTTAGCTTTGTTGCTTAAGGATTCCATTCTAGAGAAAAATTGACGAATTATAGGACATATATTATTGATTGAGAGCTAGTACAGCAAAAATACTACAGATTCTGGGCAGTTTCGACTGCGTCGGTTCATTTCTTTTGGATGAGCTAAAGCTACCGCGTCCTGTAGGCAAAAGTAACGAAACCAAGGAGGCTCTTTCGCATCCATGCGATCGCCAAATTGCTTACAAGGATGTTAGTACTTAGTTTTTGTCGGGAACAAAAAACTGACCGTACTGAGCCTGTACATAAAAATCTCACCCTACTATTGCCTAGCTCTTTATAACGCTAAAGGCTTTTTCCACGACTCACTAAATTGTCGGCCGCTCAGATAGGTCCTCTCGGAAACTGCTCCCTGCGTTACTCTACCTACTATATAGTCGCAGGCCTAGCATCGCACTCTCCGGTGGCAATACAAGGGCCTGATGGCTTCGTTACATATTACGAATATTCTGCGTGATTTATCTAGAGACCCTCAAAACAAATGGGATAAAGACTAATAATTAAAAGGTATTAGATTTTAAAAGTGACTGTCCCAAAGAGCTTTATTTACTCTATTTCATAACAAACCTGACAATACACTGAAAGTTGAAATATCTAAATACGAATCATTTATATTATGTTATAACATAACATTAATTATTATCTATAGGTGTTTCGGTTGTGGAAGAAAGAGTAAAAGTTGTCATTGTTGGTGCAGGACCTGCAGGTCTTGGCTGCGCGGTGCTATTAAAACAAATGGGGATTGAAGACCAAGATATTCTGGTGATAGAAGCTAGCACTATCGGCAGTACCTTCAAAGCTTGGCCGAAAGAAATGAAAATGATCACCCCATCCTTTCCCAGCAACGGCTATCATCAAACTGATCTCAATGCTATTTCTCCAGATACATCACCTGCATTTAGTTTAGGAAAAGAACACCCCACAGGAACTGATTATGCAGAATATTTGCGCACTATAGTGAAGCACTATGACATTCAGGTAAGAGAGCGAACAGCGGTGACTGATGTTACTCCCAACTCTGATGAAAGCTTTCTCATTACCACTCAAAGCGAGCAACGTATTAACTGCCAGTACCTTATCTGGGCAGGCGGAGAATTCTCAGCACCTAAACTAAAGGGTTTTCAAGGCAGTGAACTATGTCTGCACAACAGCCAAATATCCTCATGGGATGAGTGTACCGATGATCACTACGCCGTGATCGGTTGCTATGAAAGCGGGGTAGATGCCGCTTACAACTTAGCTCAACGTGGCAAAAAGGTGACTTTGTTAGATACTAATACAGAACAGACAGATACTTATGATCCCAGCCGAGTGCTCAGCCCTTACACTGCCGAGCGATTGGTTTCTATGGCCAATTCTGATCTTGTGAAGTTAGAGCAAAATTTTCGTGTGCAACAAGTCGAAGCACTGGAGCAAGGTTTCAAGCTGACAGACAGCCAAGGTAAAACACTGTCGAGTATAGGTCGCCCCATAAACTGCACTGGCTTCGATACGCACTTAGGCCCCGTTAAAGCATTGTTTGATATCAGGAAAGATGGCTATCCTGAGGTGAATAAATTTGATGAATCCACGCGTTATAGAAACCTTTTCCTGAATGGCCCTACATTAGTTCATGGTACCGTATTACTGTGTTTCATCTATAAATTTCGCGGCCGCTTTGCCACCCCCTGTAGCATTATTGGAGCGGAACTGGAATTGGACACTTCCGTTTTAGCCCATTATCAGCAAGCGGGAATGCTGCTGGATGACTTTACCTGCTGTGAAAATCAACAGTGTTTCTGTTAAACGGAATCTAATTAACGGTAATCGTTTTTGGCCACCCGCAGCAGTTTCTACCACGTACTGGACCTCCTAATATCCGTAGAAAATCTTTGCAATTTAAATCCCCTGCTAGAATGTTTTACAAAGAAAGTTGAGGAATTATGAAATTAACAAAACATCCCAACCTTAGAAAGTACCTTGAAAAAGTCTTTTATTGGTTAACCCATTCAACCAGTCTATTAATGATGGCGATCATACTAGGCTCTGTCAGCGGAATAGTTTCGCCTACGCTTGGTGAGGTGGCTGCCATAGGCACTGATAGTACCATTTTGATATTGGTCTTCTTGCTGCTCTTTGAGGTGCCGATAAAAGGTATTTTCTTAGGCTTGTCAAACCTGAAGTTCATAGGAATCGCCTGGATAGCAAATTTTATTATTATCCCCTGTTTTGGGTTTATCATCGCCTCATTGTTTTTGTCGGGTCAAACACTGTTCTACACAGGTTTGGTGATTTATTTCATGGCACCTTGTACCGATTGGTACTTAGGTTTTACACGCATGGCCAAGGGTAATGTGGAGTTAGGAGCGGCGCTCTTACCTATCAATATGCTAACGCAATTAATACTATTCCCCACTTACCTGCTTTTGTTCAATACTGTCGTTGATTACAAAATTGATCTCACGGTATTAATTGACTGGTTTATACAACCACTATTGGCTGCGATGATATTGCGTGTAGTGTTACATCGTTTCATGACTTTGCTACTTCCTCTGTGTCGCATAGCTATACCACTAGTGCTGGCACTATTAGTAGGACAAATTTTTGCATCTAACATTAGTGTGCTACTGGAACACTTAAGTATTGTACCTAGGCTATTGTTGGCTATATTTAGTTTCTTTGTCGTCACCTACCTGATCGCTGAAGGTATTGCGCGATTAGCCAAGTTTGAGCACCCGGAGCACTGCTTATTAAGCTTTACCACTGGCGCACGAAATGCACCTTTAATGTTAGGTCTAACCACCGTAGCCATTCCTGATCAGCCATTGATATACGCCACTATTACCATTGGCATGTTGATTGAGTTCCCACACTTAACAACTCTAAAAGTCATTTTTTTAAGGCGTTATCGTGGTGAAGCTGAATTATCAGGTTGGCGGGGAGCAAAAGATACCTCACATAAGCTTTAACTTTACGGTAATAAAAGTTAATAAATATGGGACAAGCTTTTCTTATCATTGGGATTAAAGAATAATCCAGCTGATATAACAACTGTTAATTAAGTAGATAAAAGCAACAAGCCACCTGAAATTATTCGGTTCATAGGCCTAAATCGTCTATGTCTGTAGGCGTTTTAGTTGTCTACTACATATAAGGTCAAGTGTAAAAATCATACGCTTTCACTGATGGATTTCCAAATTTTCGCATGCTCTGAGATGTATCTGCTTCCTCGGCCGCACATGCTAGTACTTTAATTTTTCCTATCCAGATTTAGAGAAGGTTTTTTCAACACACGAAGCACTAATAACTTGATTTTTCCCTGCACCCTTTGCTTGGTATAATGCTTGGTCAGCCCGCCGCAAGACTGCCTCAACATCGTTGTCTCCTTGTGCAACGACAGTGACTCCTGCACTTGATCCTACTTTGACTTGGGTTTTTGAGTTACGCAGTCGTATTGGTTCATCTAAACACCTTACAAATCTTTCTGCAATTTCAATACCTTTATCAAGATTAGCATTCGCATGAATGATTAGTAAAAATTCGTCTCCACCGTGTCTTGCAATGAGGTCGCCGTTTCGCTTTACACTATTAAAGCGAGAGGCGACTGCTTTTAGAACTTCGTCACCAGCGTCGTGACCATATGTGTCGTTCACAGGCTTGAAGCCATCGAGGTCCAGTGCAACGACTGTAAAGGGCGTTTGTTGGTTTTCCCAGTTCGAAAATGCTTCGCCTAGTTCAGCCTGTAAACGTGTTCGGTTCGGCAGCCCGGTTAACAGGTCGTTGAATGCAAGCTTTTCCATCGTTTGTTCAGCTTCTCTACGCTTTGTGATATCTTCAACTGTCATAATTGCCATAGCTGGCTCAACATCTGTATGCAAGATTAGAGATATTTGACAGAGGATAAGCTTCCCATCCGCCCTTTTGAGATGAAGCTCTTCCTTTTCAAGTAGATTAGTGTTTTTCAGTGTCAGCTTATCAATGAATGCACTCCATACGCCACTTTCCACCCAAATGGATGAGAAGTTGAAGTCACTATCAAAGTTCTCTACTGGCCCCAAAGTTCTAATCCATGACTGATTAACGCTAACTATCTTAGCCTCATCAACTCGGATCACTACAGCAGGCACAGGCATGACTTTTAAAAGGTCAAGTAAGCGGGTTTTCATTGCAAGAACTGATAGAATTAAAGGTTGTTCAAAACCGTAAGCATCAATGTGCTCGTTGTTGACAAGGTTGCCTTGTACAATATGTTGAGCCAAATCGATGACCTTCTGTTGCTCGTATCCCTCTCGTCTGAGCCATACGGAAAGGAACATCATCATCCCAACGAATGGTAAAAAATACGCAACGTGCACACCAAATAGAAGCCAAAAGTGGCTGGTATCAAATACATAGACAGGCACACCAAGTGTTTGTGAATAACCTAAAATTAGATGGTGCAGGTAAATAAATACCGTTGCAGCAAGGATCGTTCTCCAATCACGATAATACAATAATACCCCAATAAGGCCGAATGCACTAAAATGTCCTTCAATATCCCCTCCAGTTTGATGGATAATTAAACCTGTATAGGTCATAAAGGCGCAGCCCATGTATACCCGGGTTAAAAGTGTTCCGGAATGTTTACTCATAAGGATGTACGATAAAAAAAGAGTAGGGCCTCCGAGAAGTAGAGCGTCAAAGTAAGTGTTGTTAATTGGTGCAAGGCACAGGCAAACAACCATGAGGAAAACGTTCATGTAGACCATCACTTTATCAGCATGAATTCTATATGGGTTCAATAGTTCGTCAAACGAAGCCTCGGCTTTAAAATAATTCGGTATCATGTGTTGCCCCTTAGCATAAAAACCCAAGTAATGCATTCCTATAACCCATCCAAGCAAATGAGAACAACACAAAGACCATCCAGACGATAAACCAATGCTCAGGCCTTCCAATTATTGAGAGTGAATTTGACTTTAATATGCTTAATAAATTTCGTAATATTCGTATTTTGTTCACTTATTAACTCCAACAAGGTTGCAGTATTTTCTCGTTTATATTTATAAAAAATCCAACTAAAGAAATTAGAAAAGGTTTTTATCGACTTTTTCAACAAAGAACGCTTACAAGCATAGGAAATTCAGCAAAGAAGTACAAGTATAGGGAAATTAGAGATATATAGTGCACATTTGATTTGGCACCTAAATAGAGATGCACTCGTGTATCCCATCATCCAGAATTCTTTAAATAAGTGACTGGATATTTTGGAAAGGCATGCTATCAACCATTTGTTGATGTAATATTTAGTCCAAGTTATGCAAACGACAGTGTCCTATTTGGTTGTGTCGCAAAGTTAAATCTGCATCAATCTGTTACAACTGCATATTCTGGCTCAATTCGATCATCCATATCGGTTTAAATTATTGATTCTTTGTATTCAACCGCTCTGCATGATCCAAGTAATGGTGCAGAGCGCATGTCGTTCAGTATTGTTGGCCCATTTTCAAATCTAATAGCTCTTCAGTAAATCGTGTAAGCTTGTCTTCGATTGAGCTTAGTTGATCTATTAACCGAGTATCAGGCAGATCACTAACTAAAACTGTCTACATAGGGTACAGAACTAGTGATAAAACTAAGGAAAGAATTTTTCTGCTATTAAAGATAATGAAATCAAATGCTCTATTTATATCTCTTCCTTGTGTAAGGAGGAATATAGAATAAATATCCAGGCGCATGAAATCACATAATAATCTTAAACCATAAAAATTAGATCGTGGATTATCCATTACTTATCGTCGTTAAATTTGCATACTGTCTTCTGAGTCAGCTCAAAGTCAGAGGTGTAAGTTACTTTTCTGGATGATGTTGCAAAGTCAATTTGAGTAAAGAGAGACGCCCCGATAACCACTGTTTGCAATATAGAAGGTAATTTTAAATCAAAGTGTTGATGTGAATTTAGTGGATATTGATTTTATGAAAATGTGCCAACGCTATATCAAACTGTTATGTTTACAAAGAGTCGATTATGCCAATTACCACAATATCAGTGACTTCGAGTACCATTAAGCTTGGTATGAACATAGTTCCATTCATACTGTAATCCAAAAAGGCCTTTGATAGAGCGGTGCATAAAGTTCGGATCGAAGAAATAACTGATTCTTTATCGAATGGAACAAGGACTGTTCTAAGCACTACGTTAGTCTCGTCATGCGAGAAACAGACTATTAGTATCAATATGCAATACATATTTATCACTAACAAATACTGTTCTGTCTAAGCCAATGCTTGGAATAATTTTAGACAAACCCCAGTTTGTCTAAATTTTATTACCTTTGTCTAAAATTTAATTACCTTGCATCATCAAACATACCCCGCTGCACAAAACCCACTGGCCCATGCCCACTGAAAATTATGCCCGCCCAAATGCCCTGTCACATCCAAACTCTCGCCAATAAAAAACAGCCCCGGTACTTTAGCCGCTTCAAACGTCTTAGAAGAAACTTCATTAGTATCAATCCCGCCTAAAGTCACCTCAGCCGTGCGATACCCCTCTGTGCCACCTGGATGAATCTTCCAGTCAGTCAGCTGCGTGGCAATCTCTTCCAGTTTGTCATTATTCATTTGCCCCATGCTACCGCTAAAGTTACTCCCTGACATTTGCCAAAACTCCAACAAAGTCTGTGTCATACGTTTGGTCATATGTTGTGATAACACCGATTGTAGTTCGGACTTAGGTTTCTCATCACGCTGGGTTTTAAGCCATTCTAAGCAGTCTTGGTTAGGAAAAAGGTTGATACTGATCTTCTCACCGCTATTCCAGTAAGAGGATGCCTGTAGCATCACAGGGCCACTTAAACCGCGATGAGTAAACAACATTGCTTCAGTGAAAGCGGTGCCATCTTCTGTAGTGACAGTAGCAAAGTGTGATACACCCGATAAAGGGCTTAAGAACTTCAAACTCTCTGGCGGTAATGTAAACGGTACTAGCGCTGCACGCAAGGGTGTAACCGCGATATCAAACTGTTTGGCAATGTTGTAAGCAAAAGGTGATGCCCCGCCATTGGGGATTGAGAGGCCGCCTGTGGCTATAACGACTGAGGTTGCACTCAACATGCCATTGCTGGTTTGTACTTTAAAACCCTGTTCGGTTTTATCGATATTCTCGATACTGGTCGAAGTGGCGACTTCTACCCCTGCCCACTCGATCTCGGTCATCAACATAGCGAGAATTTTACGCGCGCTGTCATCGCAAAACAGCTGGCCTAAGGTTTTCTCATGGTAGCCGATATCATGTCTTTCAACTTGATCAACAAAGGTCTGTACGCTAAAACGGCTCAGAGCAGATTTACAGAAATGCGCATTACCTGAGATAAAGTGTTTTGGCCCATTGTGCATATTGGTAAAATTACAACGCCCACCACCTGACATCAGGATTTTACGCCCTACGCGCTTGCTGTGCTCGATAACCAATACTGACTTACCGCGATAACCTGCGTTAATGGCACAGTAAAGCCCAGATGCTCCGGCTCCTACAATAATGACGTCGTAATTTTTCATTTAATTCTCTTATCAATGTTATCTTAACTGTTCAAACAGGTTTAATACTCTGTCCCAATACAATTTAGCTTGCTGATATTACCGTTTCGCCTACTGGCGAGTGATTTTTTTTTGCGTGCCCATAAGTAAAGTAACCAAACAAAAAGGGCACCCTACGATTACCGAAAACCCCTACGCATGAGATTAAATGAGCGACCGTTCATCAGCGCCATCCATGGCGCACTCACTCTTCGCATCATCCTGATGCTACGTTTCGCTCATTTAACCTCATTCTCCGGCGGTATTCCAAGGGAGATTTAGTCCGCTGCCAATTTCACATATTGCTGTTATTATTTTATTTCAAATAAATATCAGCACACTAAATTGCTATAAAAATTCAGACTAGAAATCTCTACATAACCTCACAAGTGCAGCAGTTATGCCTGGCTGTTGTAAACAGCGTTTCTATGCAATGCCTTCTCTGTTCTTTAGGTAAGCATAATAAGCCCACATCAATCTAGCAGCTGTACCACGGTGTGGTGCCCATTGTTCTGCTATCTGTGCGGTCAATTTAGTGCTCGGTCGCTCATCCAGCGCAAGCGCTGCAGCGACCGCTTTTTGTAGCGCTAAATCCCCTGCGGGAAATATATCCGCGTGCCCGGCACAAAACAGTAAATAAACTTGCGCACTCCATGGGCCAATGCCTTTGTATTGGCATAGTTGCGTCATCGCGTCCGGCTCATCCAGTTTTGATATATCACTAAAATTTAGCGCACCCGCTACTTCAGCGTGCGCGATGCCTTGCAAGGTTGTGTACTTTGCTTTGGATAAACCGCAGTCTAATAATGCTTGCGTATCTTGCGCTAGGTAATTCTTTGCGGTTAAAGGCGCAACAAGTTTGGCTAAACGTTGGTTAATTGCGCTGGCACTGGCAACGGAAAAAAGCTGCGCGACCACTATTTGAGCAAGACCGGCAAAGCCA
>Ga0209291_1000752_pt1 | contig 30582 bp, 18 predicted proteins | sample GOMGulsemesocosm_FD_184633 | JGI IMG/M metagenome (GOLD analysis project Ga0209291, IMG submission 184633) | Methane-oxidizing microbial communities from mesocosms in the Gulf of Mexico - GOM9B Gulf of Mexico (SPAdes) (version 2) | ecosystem: Environmental > Aquatic > Marine > Cold seeps...
GTTTGAATGTTATAGATTTAAAAACTGAAAGGGTTGAGGTTTTAAATGCAAATTTATCGGAAATAAACAGGCTAGAAGTGTTAGCGATATGTGAAGATAAAAATGGTGATATATGGGTAGGGACCAATAAAGGACTTAATAAATTAAATCTAGAAACAGATCAAGTAGTAAATTATAAGTTCCAGCCTAATAATCCGGATGTATTACAAAATGATTACATCAGAGCATTATTTAAAGATAGCTCTGGAGATTTATGGGTAGGAAGTTATGGTGGTGGTTTAAGTAAATATGATTATGAAAATGATACATTTATACAATACCAATTAAGTAAAAAAGTAGCTGATTTTCAATTAGATTTGGAGTTTATTACGTCAATAACAGAAGATGATAAAGGAAATCTTTGGTTTGGAACATGGGGAAATGGAATAAAAAAGTTACATAAAAAAACAAAGGAATTTACGAGGTACATTAATAATCTTGACGACCCTAAATCATTAAGTTATAATACCGTTTGGTCTGTTTATATTGATAAAAGTAATTTATTATGGGTGGGAACTTTTGGTGCAGGTTTAAATAAATTAGTTTTAGAAGAAAGTAAGTTTAATTTATACAAGCGACAAGTAAATAATCCGAACAGCATTAGTAGTAATAGTGTTAGAGGAATTTATGAAGACGAAAAAGGAATTTTATGGGTTGGAGGATATAGTGGTTTAAATAAGATTGATAGAGAGAATAACAGTATTAAACGTTATTATGGAGATGATGAAATTGGATCGGTTTACTCTATTTGCCCTGATGAACATGATAGTGATATATTATGGATTGGTTCAGAAGGGAGTGGCTTATATAAATTTAACAAGAAAACGAAAGTTTTTAAATCCATGTTGTCAGAGGGTTTAAAAGTTACGCATGTTTTTTCAATTCAAGATGATAAGGATGGATATTTATGGCTAGGAGCCCAATCTGGGTTTTATAGTTTTAATAAGGTAACTGAAGAGTATTTTCAAATACTAAGGAATTACTCTGCAAAAGTAATATTGGCCAACAGGTATAGTGTGTGTGTGTTTATTGATAGTAAAGGCGCTATTTGGGTAGGAACGAATGGTAAGGGGCTTATTAAATATAATAAAGATAAAAACAGTTTTAAAGAATATGAACATAAAACAGACAATCCAAATAGCATAAGTAATAATTCTATAAAATCTATTTTTGAAGATGATAATGGAGTGCTTTGGATAGGAACAAATGGAGGAGGATTAAATAAATTTATAGAAAAAGAAGAAAAGTTTATTCATTATACTGAAAAAAATGGTTTGTCTAACAATGTGGTATATGGCATTTTAGAAGACGAAGAACAGCATCTATGGTTAAGTACAAACAAAGGGGTTTCAAAGTTTGATAAAAAGAATATTAGTTTTAAAAACTTTACAGCAGATGACGGTTTACAAAGCAATGAGTTTAATACTGGATCCTATTTCAAAAGTATAAGTGGAGAACTATTTTTTGGCGGGGTTAAGGGACTTAATACATTCTTCCCTGACCGAATAAAAGATAATCAGTTCATCCCTCCCATAGTAATCACCTCATTTAAAAAATTTGATAAAGAAATTAACTATAGAAATATTTTGTCTGAAAAGAATATAATTAACCTTACACATAAAGATAATTATATTTCATTTGAATTTGCCGCGTTAGATTATTATGCTCCAGAGCATAATAAATATGCTTATAAATTAGAAGGGTTAGATACAGATTGGATTTATTCTAAAACTAGAAGGTTTGCAAATTACACTAATTTGGATGGTGGTGATTATGTATTTAAAGTAAAAGGGGCTAACAATGATGGGTTGTGGAATGAAACAGGAATTTCCATCCCTATTTATATAAAACCTCCTTTTAGAAAAACTATAGGGTTTATTATTTTATCTGGACTTTCTTTGATGCTTATTGTTTATGGGGTTTTTAAAATTAGGCTTAATCAAGTGCGTTTGAAAACAAAAAATAAGTACTTAAAAAAACAGAATGAAGAAAAAATAGCACTACTTAAGGAGGTGCATCACAGAATGAAAAACAATTTACAAATGGTTAATAGCTTATTGAAATTTCAGTCTCGTGAAATAGAAGATAAAAAAATCATCAATATGTTTAAAGATGCTCAAAATAGAGTATTGTCCATGTCCTTGCTTCATGAAAAGATGTATAATTCAAAGGATCTTCAGCATGTTAATATTGAAGAACATTTAACACTCCTAATTACCGATTTGGTAAAAAGCTATGCACTCGAAAAGAAAATAAATCTAAATATCCAAATAGAAAATGTTGATTTGGAAATTCAAACACTAGTTCCTTTAGGACTAATTATTAATGAAATGATTACGAACTCTTTAAAATATGCGTTTAAAGGCAGAGATAAAGGAACAATTACTGTTCAGCTAAAACAACTTGATGCTAAATTGCAGGAACTAATAATTGGTGACGATGGTGAAGGGTATGTCCCTGAAAAAAAATATGAAGGCTTAGGAACAAAACTAATACAAATATTTGTGAAACAATTGAATGGAACTATGACAAAACTTGATCAATCGGGTACATTTTATAAGTTAGTTTTTGAAAAAATTGATATCTTGTAGGGATGATAAAAAACGGCTTTTACATAGTTACCTTCTTTGTGTTTTTTATAGCACTTCAAAACAGTTATTGCCAATCTAAAATATTGCGATTTGAGCATTTGACTACTGAGTCCGGATTGCCTAGGAATCAGGTATATTCTTTATTGCAAGATAATTTAGGGTATATATGGACAGGAACAGGTGATGGCTTAAGTAGATATGATGGATACAGGTTTAAAACATTCAATAAAGAAACAAGTAATCTTGCAGGAAAACACGTTGTTAGTATTTATGAAGATAAAGAGCTAGGTTTATGGGTGGCTACCAATAAGGGGTTTAGCAAATTTGACCGCTCAACAAATTTTTTTGAAAACTTTGTCATTGATAGCGCTTTAGTTTCGAAAGGAAAAGACTTTTATGCTACTAAAATTATTGAATACGACAATAACCAGTTATGGGTTGGTAGTCAAAAAGGATTACTTCTGTTCAATCGACAAACAAAAAAAATCAGTACTGATTGGTCTAGTCATAATTTTAAAAACGAATTGGATGAAAGTAGTATAAACGCTCTTTTTCAAGATTCTAAAAATCGTTTATGGATAGGTACATTAAATAAAGGGGTCTTTTTAATATCCTTTAATTCAAATAAAGAAATTGAAAAAATAAATCATTTCGAGAATAACCCCAATGATGTTACCACAATAAATCATAATAGAATAGATGATATCAAGGAAGATAAGAAAGGAATTATTTGGTTTGCTACTAGAGGTGGATTAAGTAAACTCAATGAAAAGAATACGTTAACCCCAGAAGAATATACCTTTCATAAAATTCAAAATCCATATAAAAAAGATGTAAAGTATTTGGACATGCTTAGCAGTATAACTATTGATCGTGATAACAATTTATTTATAGGTCATTTAAATGGGATGTATTATTTACCTAATGGAAGTAATACATTAGAGAATATTGATATCATTACTAACGATCCTCAGTTGAAGCATAACTATGGTATGAACACTCAATTCATTGACAAATCTGGAGTATTGTGGTTAACTTCTTCAAACGGAATTTATAAACATGATTTGTTTTTATTAAAGTTTAGTTCCTATAGAGCCAATCAAGATAAGCTAGAAAGTAGTCGGCAAAACCAAGTTTGGAGTATTCTTAAAGATCAAGACAAACAAGTTTGGATAGGAACATCATATGGACTTAATAAATTAGAATGGTCTGAACAAACAAACAGGTTTGAGTACATGCATATTCCTAATAATGCAGAGAAAAGTTCCGAAAAAAACAAATACTCTATTACCTCAATGGTAGATTATGATGAAAATAATTTACTTATAAGTAAACGGGACGGTTTATTTAAATTTAACAAACAAAATTTATTCTTTACAAAAATGCCTTTACCCCCTAATACTTTCCCCCATAGTATGTGTTGGGGGAAACAAGGCGTTTTATGGTTAGGGACTAACAGAGGGATTCTTAAATATAATATACAAAACAAAAAATACAAAGCATATACCTTGGCTACAGGACCTGGGTATAAAAGTAATAATTGGACTCATACAATTCATAGGGATCAAGAAAACAGAATATGGGTTGGGACTATTAGTGGATTAACCGTTTTCTTTCCAGAGGAAGAAAAAAGTTACTTTATAAACACAAATTCTACTAATGAATATAAAAGTGTTTGGACTATTTATAGTGCTAAGGATGGAAGTATATGGTGCGGTAAATGGGGGGATGGATTAACTCATATTATACCAAACGGGAAAGATTTAAACTTTAAAGATGGGTATGCAATAGAAAACTTTCATGTTAAAGACGGATTTGCGAATGAGTATGTTTATTCAGTACTTCCTGATGAAGATGAAAATTTATGGATGAGTACTAATATGGGAATAAGTAAATTTAATCCAAAAACAAAACAGTTTGAAAACTATACAGCCGATGAAGGTTTACAAAGTAATGAGTTTAATTCTGGGGCATATTTTAAAGCTGACGATGGTGAACTGTTTTTCGGAGGGCCTAGTGGTATAAATTCTTTTTATCCATCAACTATTTCTAAAAACCCTACAATTCCAAATGTAGTAATTACAAATATTATTGTAAATGGAAAAGAAATAAGGACGCATAGTGATGAGACAAAAAAGGAGCAACGTAAAATTGTTTTAAATCATGACCAGAATCCGTTGAAGTTCGAGTTTTCTGCATTGGATTATAGTAATTCGTTAAAAAATAAATACAAAATTCAACTTGAAAATTACGATAAAACTTGGGTTACCATGAATCATAACACAAGCATTACCTATTCAAAACTTCCACCAGGGAAATATTCTTTTAAGGTACAAGGGGCTAGCCATGATGGGTATTGGAATAAAAACATAACTTCCTTAAATATTGAAATAACACCCCCTTATTGGAAAACATGGTGGTTTTACGTTTTGTGTGCACTCCTTTTATTGTGCACTACATTTTTGATTTTTACCGTTAGGCTTAGGCAGTTGAAATTAAAAGATAAAAATGAATATTTTGAGAAACAAAATGAAGAAAAGAAAGCCGTAATTAAGGAAATCCATCATAGAATAAAAAACAATTTGCAAGTAGTAATTAGTTTGTTACGAATGCAATCATCAAAAGTTAAGGACGAAAAAGTGGTAGATATGTTTAAGGAAACACAAAAAAGAATATTGTCAATGGCATTGTTACATGAAAAGATGCAACAAGATGATGATCTTAAAGGAATTGATGTTCAAGAACACTTTATAACATTAATCAATGGTCTTATAAAAAGTTATGCCGTAGAAAAAGATATTAAATTGGATATTAATATAAATAAAATAAATTTGGGTATGGGAACATTAACACCACTAGGATTGGTTGTTAATGAGCTAATAACTAATTCGTTAAAACATGGTTTTACTGATAAAAGTATAGGGTTAATAACTGTACAGGTAAAGCAATTAGACCGTGTTTCTTTTGAGATGTTAATTGGCGATGATGGGGTTGGTTTTAACCCTAAAGAAAAACCTCCAAGCTTAGGTACTAAGCTAATTGGAATTTTTGTAAAACAGTTAAACGGTACTATTACATTACTTAATCAACCTGGAACCATGTATAAAATTATTTTTCAAAAAAATAACTCAAATTGATCAGTAGTACACACATATTTGTTTACATGAAACACTTAATAGTAGGTGTATTATTTTTGTTTATAATCAAAGTAAACGGACAAACATATGGCGATAAAAAATACTATTTGGTTGATAGTTTAGAGTTGAGTAAATTATCGGAAGATGATAAAGAAATTATTAGTTCCTCCTTAACTAAATATCATAAAGCAACCCTAGATTCACTTAAGTTAAAGTATATAAACGACATTATTGAGCTCTCTTGGGATGAAAAAGTTTGGACAAGGTATAACAGTTGGATGAACCAATACCTTACCCATAAACTATTAGGGCGTACATTAAAGAATAATAATGTAACTAGTGAAGATAGAATGTTGTTTAGTTATTTGGCTGCTACAATTAATAACAAAGCAATTATAACTCATGAAGCGGGAAACTATGTTGAGGCACTGAATTATTATCATGATTGTATAGCGATACAAGAGCAAATAAAAGATAGTGTTTTACTACCTGAAGCATACAATAATTTAGGCTCATTATATCACGATATAAGAAACTATAAAAAAGCAGAGTATTTCTACAGCAAGTCTTTGCACTTATGTGAGAAATATAATAATCATCGTTGTGTTTCCATGGCTTTAACCAATTTAGGTCAGATATTGTCAGATAGGAAAGAACTAGACTCTGCATTAATTTTTTTAGAAAAAAGTTTGCAAGTAAGAAAGTTATCAAAAGAAACTTATGGGATTGGAATTACATATAATTTATTCGGTGAAGTATATTTTAGAAAAAAAGAATACGACAAAGCATTAGAATATTTTAATAATAGCCTTTTGTTAGAACGCAACCATAACGATTATAAAGGAGTTGCTGTTTCATTGATTTACTTGGGGAACGTGTATATAAAACAGGAAGACTTTGAACAGGCTAAAAAAGTTGGGGTAGAAGCTTTGGAAATGGCTGAAAAAGTAAACGCGTTAGAGAGTCAGGTTAGGGCAACTAAACTATTGCGGGATGCATATCAAGGTGAACAAAGCTGGGAAGAAGCCTTTAATATGGAACAGTTTTATACCAAACTAAGAGATAGTATTCAGAATGATAAAATTGAAGAATCAATTATTATTAAGCAAACAACTTTCGATCTGGAACAAAAACAGAAAGAAATAGAATTATTGTCAACCAAAAATGATTTGCAAAGGCTTACTCTTAGAAATAATAGAATTTTTTTATTCATTGCTGTATTGGGGATATTGCTTATTTCTATAATTGCGTTGTTTACTAAAAGAGTTTTAAATAAAAATAAGGAGGCTTCAAAGTTGTTAAGGCAGCAAAATGAGGAAAAACAGGTGATGATGAAGGAAATACATCACAGGGTTAAAAACAATTTACAAGTAGTAAATAGTTTGTTAAGACTTCAGTCAAAAGAAGTAAAGGATAGTAAAGTTCTGGAGATGTTTAAAAATACGCAACGCAGAGTTTTATCAATGGCTAAGCTGCATGAAAACATGTATAGTACGGAAAACATGAAAATGATTAACGTAAAAAAGCATTTGTCAGGCTTAATTTCCGATATAATAGATAGTTATGGCTTAGGGAAAGAGATAGATGTTGAACTTAATATTATTGATGAAGAATTTAGTATTAAAACCTTACTACCTTTAAGTTTAATTGTTAATGAGGTTATAACCAACTCATTAAAGCATGCCTTTATCAATAAGCATAAGGGTAATGTTAGCTTAGCATTGAAAAAAGATAGTGATGAAGATTTTGAAATGACTATTGGTGATGATGGAATTGGATTTCACCCTTTGGAGAAAAGTTCTGGGTTAGGAACCAAACTCATTAATATATTCTCCAGACAATTAAATGGAACGATTAGATTGTTAGAAAAAGAAGGAGCATATTATGAGTTAAAATTTAAAGTAGATAATGAAATAGAAAAATAAACGAACACGATGTTTCAATCAAATTCTAAATGAAAAAGAAGTTTCATAATAACATCCTTTTAGGTTTTATTCTCCTTTTTTGGGGGCAATTGTATGCCCAGAATTATGCTGATAGCAAGTATTATTTAATAGATAGTTTAAAAATCAATGTGCTTTCTACTTCCGAAAAAAAACTTATTGACTCTTCTTTACAGGTTTTTCACACCACTAAAATAGATACTATAAAGGCCATAACAATTAACAGTTTGGTAGCGTATTTACCCAATGAGGAAATCTGGTCTCAATACAATAATTGGTTAACGGAATTTACAAGTAAGAAATTAAAAAATAGTCAGTTAACGGATAAAGAAAGAAAACTATTAACCAATATTCAAGCCTTAACTTTAAACAACGAAGGATATAGGCTTCGGGGTAAATCTAAGTATAATGAAGCATTAGAGGTTTATTTAAAAAGTCTAGTGATTTTGGAAGGTATTGGAGATAAATCCGGACAAGGAAATGTACTGAATAATATCGGAGCTGTTTATAATAACCTTGGTAATATTCCTGAGGCTTTAGTTTACCACCAAAAAAGTTTATTGTTAAAAAGAGAAACAAAAAACAAGAAAGGAGAAGCTTATTCTATAAATAATATAGCCATTATTTATAGAAGCTTGGGAGATATTAATAAAGCGTTAGAATACTACTTATTAAGTTTAAATATTTTAGAAGAAGTTGAGGATAAAAAAGGGATAGCAGTTGTGTTAAATAATGTAGCAACTATTTACAGAAACCAAGGAAATAAGTTAAAAGCCAAAGAATATTTCGAGAAAAGCCTTGGGATGCATAAGGAGGCAAAGAATAAAAGATCTATGGCAATTACGCTGAGTCATTTAGCCGTTATTTATGATAAAGAGGGTGATAAAAATAAAAGTAAAACGTATTACATAGAAAGTTTGCGTTTAAACAAAGAGATAGGTGATAGAAGTGGTGAAGCAGGTACTCTTAGTAGTTTGGGAAAGTTTTATATAAGAAATAAAGAGTCAGAAAAAGGTTTTGGATTGTTACAGGAGTCCTTAGAAATGTTTAATGCTATAAACGATCGGTCTGGGGAAATAAGTTGCTTAAACAATATAGCCAAGTATTATTTAGATCAAAATAACCTTTTAGAAGCCAAAAAAAGTGCTTTGAAAAGTCTAAAACGAGCTAAAGAAATAGGTTTCCCTTCTGAGATAAAAGCGGCAGCTGAGATTTTAACTACTATATATGAAAAGGAAGGGAATTGGAGTCAAGCATATACAATGCAAAAACTCTATGTTAAAATGCAAGATAGCATTAATAGTAAGTCTCTTCAGGAGAGTATTTTAAAACAACAAACCAAGTATGATGTTAATAAGAAAGAACAAGAAATAAAAGTGTTGTCAGTTAAAAATGAGTCACTTAAAAAGGATAGGGAGATTCAAACACTCCGAAATAACAAAAACAGACTAGCGATTTTATTAATTTCCATAGCACTATTAGTAACCTTATTGTTTATTGCTTTTAATGCGAAATGGAATGAAAAGAAAAAGAAAATATACATACTACTTAAAAAACAGAAGGAAGAAATTAGTTTGAAAAATGATGAAAAAACAGCGATGTTAAAAGAAATTCATCATAGAGTTAAAAATAATTTGCAAATAGTGAATAGTTTATTGAAATTTCAATCCCGCGAAATTAAAGATAAAAATGTTGTAGCTATTTTTGAAAAAGCACAAAAAAGAGTGGTGTCAATGGCCTTGTTGCATGAAAAAATGTATAACTCAGAAGATTTAAAGCATATAGATGTTAAAGAGTATATATCGTTATTAATTTTCGATTTAGTAAGTACCTACTCGATTGGAAAAAAAATAAGTTTAGACATTGTAGTTGATAATGTTCATATTGGTATGAGAACCCTAGTTCCACTAGGTTTAATTATTAATGAGATTATTACAAATTCGTTTAAACATGCATTTATTGACACCCTAGAAGGCACTATTAAAGTGCATATTAGAGAGTTGAAAAGCGGAAGTTATGAGATGTACATAGGTGATAATGGAATTGGATTTACAGATAAGTTAAAGCCATCAAAAACAGGAACTAAACTAATTAATGCCTTTATTAAACAATTAAACGGAACAACTGAATTGTTAAATCAACAAGGAACGATGTATAAAATAATTTTTGAAAAAATTGATTGATGAAGTTTGTTATAAAAGAGATATAATAAAAAAACATGTATATTTAAATAAATAATTTACGTGAAGGATAAGTTATATACAGGACATAATTGGAGTAGTAGGTTTAAGTTTACAATTTATATAATTGGAAAATTAGGTTTTGCCATTCACTTTTTTCTGATTTTCTTTTTTTGGATTATTAACGTAAAAGAAATGGCTGTTTACAATATATTTTCTTCTGCTTTCTTCGCTATAATGCTATATTTAATTAAAAAAGAAGTTAGTGTAAAACTTGTTTTTTTTCTCACGTGTTTTGAAGTGGTACTGCATGCATATCTAGGGACATATTACATTGGTTCTGAATGTAATTTCATTTTTTTTATTTTTATATTACCCTCAGTATTTTTGTTGAATCCTAAGTGGAAAGTGTGGGAAAGCACACTTTTTTTCTTGAGTATTGTACTGTTTTATTTGCTAAATATTTTTTTGTTTATAGACCATGAGGCTATATACAAATTGAATGAATCTTTGCTTTTTCACATAGGAATTTCTCTAATATTAATTGTAGTATTTATGATTTTCTTAGTGGTTTTCTATTACAGTAAACTCGTAGCTACGAATGATAAAACATTAAGGAAATTAAATAAAGAACTAACAAAAAAGAACGAAGAAAAGCAGTTAATTATTAAAGAAATACATCATAGAATAAAGAATAACTTGCAGGTTGTAATTAGTTTATTGAGGCTACAGGCATCTAAAGTGGAAGATGAAAATGTAGTTAATATGTTTAAAAACACTCAAAAGAGAATATTTTCTATGGCTTTATTGCATGAAAACCTGTTACAAGAATATGATTTGGAGTTAGTTAATGCCAATGAACATTTTAAATATTTAGTAGAAAATTTAATAAATAGTTACGCTGTAGATAAGGAAATAGCTTTAGAAATTGATATAGAAAATATTGATTTAGGAATGCAAACCTTAACTCCCCTAGGGTTGATTATTAACGAAGTAATTACCAATTCATTAAAGCATGCATTTAATGAAACCAAACAAGGCAAAATTAGAATTTCAATGAAGAAGTTACAGGGTAAAAAACACGAAATTCAAATCGCAGATAACGGATCGGGTTATGTTAATAAAGGGAAGTCAAATGGTATAGGAACCCGATTAGTATCAATATTAGTAAAACAACTAAACGGTACTTTAGAGTTGCTAGAACATCAAGGTACCTCCTATAAAATTGCTTTTGAAGAGATTGAACATACTTAGAGTAAAATCTCATTAAATTATAGGGGGTTATTGTCAGTCTATCGGGATAGACTGACAAACTAATGATAAACAATTATACTTCGACAAGCTCAGTGAGACTTGTAAACACTACTTAAGCTTTAACTTCAATATTATATTTTAATGTGCTTGTAGCCAATTATCTCCATATCCAACCTCTACATCTAAAGGAACAGCCATTTTAAAAGCATTTTCCATTTCAGTTTTTACCATGGCTTTTAATTGTTCTTCTTCATTTTTAGCGACATCAAATACCAATTCATCATGTACCTGCAATAACATTTTAGAGTTGTAATTTTCTCGGTTTAATATTTCATAAATATTAATCATTGCTATTTTAATAATGTCAGCTGCAGATCCTTGAATAGGAGCGTTTACGGCATTTCGTTCATCAGCGGCACGTACAATTCCGTTTTGTGAGTTGATGTTTTTTAAGTACCTACGTCTGTGTGAAATGGTTTCCACATAACCGTTATCTCTAGCAGAATCCACCTGATGTGCCATGTATGCTTTTAGTTTCGGGTAGGTTTTGTAGTAGTTGTCAATTAATTCTTTCGCTTCTTTGCGCGATATTTTTTGCTGTTGCGCTAAGGTAAAAGCACCTTGACCATAAATAATTCCAAAATTAACAGCTTTAGCATTACTACGTTGCTCGCGAGTTACCTCTTCTAATGGCACATCAAACACTTTTGCGGCTGTCGCAGCGTGAATATCCTCCCCATTAACAAACGATTTAATCATATTTTCATCCTCACTTAAAGCGGCTATAATGCGCAATTCTATTTGTGAATAATCGGCAGCAACAAGCGTATGGTTTTCGTCACGTGGTACAAATGCTTTTCGCACCTGTCTACCACGTTCCGTACGAATTGGAATATTTTGTAAATTCGGATTGTTTGAACTTAATCGTCCAGTAGCAGCAACTGCTTGATGGTAATCCGTATGTATTCTATTTGTTTTAGTATTTACTTGTGTAGGTAATGCATCAATGTAGGTATTTTGTAATTTAATTAAACTTCTCCAGCTTAAAATATCTTGGATAATTTGATGCTCATCTAATTTGCTTAACACATCTTCTGAAGTGGAGTATTGTCCTGTTTTTGTCTTTTTAGGTTTATCAATCAACTTTAAATCCTCAAAAAGCACAATACCTAATTGTCTAGGAGAAGCCAAATTAAATTCCTTGTCTGCAGTTTTATATATTGCTGCTTCTAACTGTTTAATATCAACCGATAAATCAGTAGATAAACTTTTTAAGAATTCAACATCCAAATTAACTCCCTCCAATTCCATTGCTGTTAAAACAGGTACTAAAGGCATTTCAATTTCGTCAAACAATTTTTTAGTATCAGTCTCTACCAGTTTTTCTTCGAATAGTTGTTTTAATTGAAAAGTAACATCAGCATCTTCAACACCATATTTAGTTTGGTCTTCTAAGGAAACAGTTCTGAATGACTTTTGATTCTTTCCTTTTTTACCAATCAAGCTTTCAATAGTAATTGGTTGGTAGTTTAAGTAGGTTTCAGATAATACATCCATATTATGACGCATATCCGGATTTATAAGATAATGAGCTAACATCGTATCAAATAATTTCCCTTTTATAGTGATGTTGTAGTTGTCTAATACTTTAGCATCATATTTAATATTATGCGCAATTTTTTCGATATGTTTTGCTTCAAAGAAAGGTCTTAACTCTTCTATAAATTGCTGAGTTTCTTCTTGGTTTTCTGGGAACGGAATATAATATCCTTTATGTGCTTCCCATGAAAATGATATTCCAACTAATTCAGCTTCAAATGTATTTAAGCTAGTTGTTTCTGTATCAAAACAAACAGATGTTTGCTTCATCAGTTGCTGTAAAAATAACTTTCTAGCAAAATCAGTATCAATAAATTGATATACATGTGGGGTGTTTTCAGCAGTTTTATAACCAGAAACTATAGTGTTATTTTCATCTGTAGCATTGCCATTACCTCCGAATAAAGAGAATTGAGGATCGTTTTGGGTGCTAGTTTGTGTTTTTGTTGAAGAAGGGTTTTCAGTACTCTTTTTTTCAGGAGTAGCTGCCGTTAATCCGTAAATTTTTTCAAAAGTTGTTTGTAATCGTCTGAATTCTAATTCCTGGAATAGCGTAGTAACATCTTCAGTATTTGGTTTGGATACATAAAATTCTTCAGCATTAAAATCTACTGGACAATCTAGTATAATAGTAGCCAGTTTTTTTGAAAGTAATCCTAGTTCAGCATTATTTTCAACTTTTTCTTTCATTTTTCCTTTTAAGTCGGCAGTATTGGCTAGTAAGTTTTCCATAGAGCCATATTGCTTTAGGAATTTTTTAGCTGTTTTATCTCCAACACCTGGTAATCCAGGAATATTATCTACCGCATCTCCCATCATTCCTAAGTAATCAATTACTTGTTCTGGGCGTTCTACCTCAAAACGGGCTTGAACTTCTGGTATTCCCCAAATTTCAATTCCATTCCCCATTCTTGCAGGACGGTACATGAAAATGTTTTCAGACACCAATTGCGCAAAATCCTTATCAGGAGTAACCATGTATGTTGTAAATCCTTCTTTTTCAGCCTGTTTAGCTAAAGTTCCTATTAAATCATCAGCTTCAAAACCTGCAACTTCAATGATAGGAATATTCATTGCTTTTAGTATTTCTTGAATGATAGGAACTGCAATTTTAATTGCCTCAGGAGTTTCTTGTCTGTTTCCTTTGTACTCAGGAAATAGCTCATTTCTCAATTTACTCCCTTGTTTATCAAAACATACAGCTAAGTACTCAGGTTTGTCCTTACGGAGTATTTCAAATAGTGAATTGGTAAACCCCATAATTGCTGAAACATCTACTCCTTTTGAGGTGATTCTAGGGTTTTTAATTAAGGCGTAATACCCACGAAATATCAATGCAAATGCATCTAATAAAAAAACTCTTTTTTCTGCTGACATAATTGAAAAATTGAATTCTGAAAGGTAAAAATATAAAAATGAAATGAGCGTTCAGATGTTAATTTTTATAGAATTAAAATCCTTGGGAAGTCGATTTAGTATATTTGTTAAAATTTAGAAAATATGTTAATGCTTGTCGTTGGGCTATTGATCCGGTTAATAGTTTTTTTGTTTATAGAAACTTATGCTTTTCAAGCATTAAAAGTGCTGACAAAATAAAAATTATATCGTCGGATATGGATTGGAATATCTGTACTAGTCTACCTTTTGGTTTTAAGTATTCTATTAATAAACTCAGGGGTGATTGGTCAAACTAAATGGGATCAATATGCATTTTCATTACTTCTTATTTTTTTGTTACCAAAATTGACTCTATTAATAAGTATGTTTGGTGAAGATATATACCGAGTATTTGTAAAAGGAATTAGGGTGATTGGTAATTCAGAAGTAAAATCTATTCCAGGACGACGAAAATTTGTTTCGCAAATTGCTTTAGGTATGGCAGCAATTCCATTCGCTTCTTTTTTATACGGGGTTACCAAAGGAAAGTATAATTTTAAAGTATTGAAATACGAATTAGCTTTTGATGATTTGCCAGAAGCCTTTGATGGATTTACCATCACTCAAATTTCGGATATTCATTCAGGTAGTTTTACTGATAAATCGAAAGTGCAATATGCTTTAGATTTAGTAGCTGAGCAAAAATCTGACTTATTATTATTTACAGGAGATCTTGTAAATGATATGGCAGCCGAAATGGATGATTTTATTGAAATGTTTTCACAATTAAAAGCTCCATTTGGGCAGTATTCTGTTTTGGGGAATCATGATTATGGTGATTATGCTGAATGGGAAGGAAGAGAGGATGAAAAACGTAAGAATTTCGAAGCTATTAAAAATATTCACTAAAAAATTGGTTTTGAATTGTTATTAAATGAATCGCGATTTATCGAAAAAGACAATCAAAAATTAGCTTTGGTTGGAGTAGAGAATTGGAGTAAAGGATGGAGGGAGTCTGGTGATTTAAAAAAGGCATCTACGTTAGTTGATCAGAAAGATTTTAAAGTATTAATGAGTCACGATCCTACACATTGGGAGCATAAAGTAAAAGGAGATGATTTTAATTATCAGTTAACCTTAAGTGGTCATACACACGGGATGCAAACGGGAATTGAAATCCCTAGTTTTATTAAATGGAGTCCTGCTAGTTATGTGTATAAGCAATGGGCAGGATTGTATGAAGAGTTTGGACGCTATGTAAATGTAAATAGAGGTTTTGGATTTCATGTTTTAGCAGGAAGAGTTGGAATTTGGCCTGAAATAACCGTTATAAAGTTGAAAAAGAGCTCGAAAAACGGTTTAATTAGTTAAAGATGTTAACGTTGTAGTAGTTAGGGGAATTTTCAGTTGGCAATGTTAATTTTTATAGAATTAAAATAGCCACGGAAGGCAATTTAGTATCTTTGATGAAATTAAAAAAGTATGTCCAGGTTTTATGTTGCGTTATTGATCATGTCAGTAGTGTTTTTGTTTATAGAAATTTATGCCTTTCAAGCATTAAAAGTGCTGACAAAAGAAAAGTTATATAGATGGATATGGATAGGTGTTTCTATAATAATTTATGTGCCTTTTTTAGGAATGTTTTTAACTTATTCAAGAGAAAACGGACAAACAAAAGGATTTCAATACGCATTCTCAATACTATTAATGTTTTTATTGCCAAAAGTGGTTTTGCTAATAAGCATGTTTGGGGAAGATGTGTGGCGAGTTTTTGTAAAAGGAATTAGACTGATAGGAAATTCAGAAGTGAAATCTATTCCAGGAAGGCGAAAATTTATTGCGCAGCTTGCTTTAGGTATCGCAGCAATTCCATTCGCTTCTTTTTTATACGGGGTTACCAAAGGAAAGTACAATTTTAAAGTATTGAAATACGAATTAACTTTTGATGATTTGCCAGAAGCTTTTGATGGTTTTACCATCACTCAAATTTCGGATATTCATTCAGGTAGTTTTACTGATAAATCAAAAGTGCAATATGCGTTGGATTTAGTAAGCGAACAAAATTCTGATTTGCTGTTGTTTACCGGTGATCTTGTAAATAATAAAGCGGAAGAAATGGATGAATTCATTGATATGTTTTCTAATTTAAAAGCACCATTTGGAAAGTATTCAATTTTAGGTAATCATGATTATGGTGATTATGCTGAGTGGAAAACAAAAGCGGCCAAGAAAGAAAATTTCGAAGCTATTAAAAATATTCACTCAAAAATTGGTTTTGAATTGTTATTGAATGAATCCAGATTTATTGAAAAAGACAATCAAAAATTAGCGCTTGTTGGTGTAGAGAATTGGGGGAAAGGATTCAAACAAGCTGGTGATTTAAAAAAGGCTTCTACCTTAGTTGGTCAGAAAGATTTTAAAGTGCTCATGAGTCATGATCCTTCACATTGGGAATACCAAGTAAAGGAGAATGATTTTAATTATCAGTTAACCCTTAGTGGGCATACGCATGGTTTACAAATGGGAATTGAGATACCTGGTTTTATTAAATGGAGTCCATCGAGTTTTGTTTTTAAACAATGGGCTGGCTTATATGAAGAGTTTGGACGCTATGTGAATGTAAATAGGGGTTTTGGCTTTCATGGTTTTGCAGGAAGAGTTGGTATATGGCCAGAAATAACTGTTATAAAGCTTAAGAAAACGGCTACTGTTTAGAGAAATAATAAATTTAAATTTGTCAAACTGTCCCGATTTCTATCGGGATGTCGAAGTTTTTTGATTATCACCATGTTGAAATATTTCGACAGGTGGAATATGACTTTTCAAACAGTCATTAGGAGTTTGTAAAAATTAAACCCTCACCTCAACCCTCTCCCTGAAGTAGAGAAAGTAATTAGTGTTGTAAAATGCTTAATTATTTAAAAATGTTAACTTTGTATAGCTAGTAATGCTTTTTTACGTATTTAATTAAAAAATAAATTAGTTCAATTATGTCTAAATTCGGTCAATTAATAGATGTTTCAGTTCCAGTATTATTAGATTTTTATACGGAATGGGATGAGCAATCGGTAGCAATGCATTCTGTAATGCGTAATGTGGCAGCAGCTTTAGGTGATAAAGCAAAAGTAATTAAAATTGATGTTGACAAAAATGCACAATTAGCAGAAGCACTTCGCGTAAAAGGCTTGCCAACATTAATGATTTACAAAGCTGGTGAAATGAAATGGCGTCAATCTGGAGAGCAAGATGCTAATACCTTAATCGGTTTGATTCAAGAATACGTTTAGCGAATTTCTAGCAACAGTTTTAATAGTTTGTATAAAGGTTAGCAGGCTACTTCGAGTGATTTGCGTATTGTAATAAAGAAAATTGTATCCAAAAGTTACTCTTTTTAGGCTATTGATTCAAAAACATATCCTTTTTTACTAAACTGATCTAATACTATAGGTAAGACAAATTTTAAATTCTTTGACGCTTTTACGCTATCATGAAAAACTACAATACTTCCTTTTCTTGTATTGTTGATTACATTTTCTAAACATTTTTCTTTTGGTATTGATAGGTCAAAATCACCACTCAATACATCCCACATGATAATTTGATAATTCTTTTCAAGTAGTTTTTTAGCCACACTGGTGTGTATTTTTCCATAAGGAGGGCGGAAAAAATTTACAATTTTAGATTTACGATTTTCGATTAACGGATTTTGATAGGCTATTTTTGATTCTAGAATAGATCGCTCATAGTTTTCAATTTCTCTATCAATTACTTCTTGAGCTTTATCGATATTTTGAAGGTAAATTTTCGATGACTTCTGCCAGCCGTTTAAATGATTGTGAGTATGATTACCTATAGCATGTCCCTTCTTTATAATATCCTTAAAAATAGATGGATGATGCATTACATTTTTGCCAATACAAAAAAAAGTAGCTTTTGCGTTGTATTTATCCAATTCAGACAATACCCAATTGGTAATATCTTCGGCGGGGCCATCATCAAAAGTTAAATATATTACCTTTTTTTCACTAGGAATGTCCCAAATAAGTTTAGGGAAAATACGTTTAATGATATTTGGAGTTTTTGCAAAGTAGAGCATGATGGATAAAGGTACAATAAATTATTTCACCCTAACCTTAATCCTCTCCCTGAGGGAGAGGAAACTATAGTGAATGTTAGGAAATATTATAACCCTTTATTTAAAGAATTTTCTAAAGGAATGGTATCTTTTCTATCTTCTTCAGGCATGAAGAATGTTTCTAGCTTGTCTAAGTTTTTATCAAAAGTTGCTTTTTCTTTATTAAAAAAGATACTATCATCATTTTTATGCACGATGCGTAATAATTTTTTGTAATCCGTAATATCCATTAAAATTTGTTCCGCATAGCCATACATTTGTTCTTCGTTAAGTTTACCTGCTGCACCAAGATTACGCTGTATTTTAGACGCTTCTAATAAATATAAAGCTCTAGCTTCTTTGTTTAATCCAGCTTTATATAAGCCGCCAATTAACCTGTCTAAGCTGATGCCGTAATTTACGCTGTGCATTAGTGGCTTAAATGGTTTTATAGCGTTTAAGTAATACGGAATTTCTTCTTTTATAATGCTAATATCCTTGTTTTCAATACCCGTAATAATAATGGTTTTATACCGCTCTAAATCAGTAATTATGTCTTCGGTAATTACTTCTTGCTCTTCAAGCGAGAGTGTTTTGTAATAATTTAAATGATCCTTGTACATGAATCCTAAATCATTAAATACTTGTCTTGCTTTTTCTGGTTTGTTAATTCTGTAATAACCATCCAAGAATGGTTCAACTAAGGTGTACAATTTAAATTTATCTACAGGCATTTTTTCCATTGCCAGGTCCATTAAGTCCTCTGCTTTATCAAATTTCTTTTCGTCAATTAACTTTTCAGAAACGCGTGCAATACTTGCTCTATAGCTAAAAGCATTTGTACGTGTTTCTACATCGTGATAAATATCATCGCTTCCTGAATTTCCCCAATCCCAGGCCATTATTTTTTTGTAAGAAGATTCAGTATCAATGAAGCCCATATCAAACGGATTATCCTTGTCTATTGGCGAATGAATAGGGACTAACTTGTAAACAATACCCTCATATTGCAAATAATCTCTTAACCAAATAAATTCAGCAGGGTCATTACTTCCTCCAGAGAAATATATTGGACGCTCCCAATTGTTGTTGGCTAAAATATCAAGCATTAATAATCGGTTTTTTGATAACTGATCATTTTTAATGCGGAAGTACATATCCGATACAATTTCTCCAGCATTTTTTTGAGCTACAATTTTATTTCTCAACACTGTTTCTTTATCTACAGGAACACGGATGTTTTTAGTAGGGTAGGTATGGTATTTTTGACCATTTTGCATTTCAGCCATCACTTCTTCCTTGTCTAAGGAAAGGAAATCCATCAAACGTTGTATGGTAATGGTGTCTTTAGTACGTTCTTGATAAAGAGTAATATCCCTTGTTCCCGTTCGGTATTGTTTGTGGGTTAATTGCGAAGGAATAGGGTCACTTTCATACGCTTTCTTTTTCATTTGGTCAATATACCAATCAGTAGCTAGTAAGCTCGTGTTTATGACTCTAACATCTCTTCGGTGTCCTTCAATTTCTTGTAAATACCATAGGGCAAAGGTGTCATTATCTCCAATGGTGAATAATATGGCGTTTTCCTCGCAAGAATCTAAATACGCTTTTGCCATTGATTGCGCGGTATATTTTCCTGATCGGTCATGATCATCCCAATTCTGACTGGCAAGTAGTAACGGTACTGCTAATAATGTAACGACAGTTACTAATGGTGCCGTAATTTTTGGTGTAATGTATTTTTTAAGCCCTTCGTATAAACTCAATACACCAATCCCAATCCAGATAGCAAATACATAAAATGATCCTACTACGGAATAATCACGTTCTCTTGGTTCAAACGGCCTTACATTGGTATATACTTGAATTGCCAATCCGGTAAATAGGAAGAAAACTAACAGTACCCAAAATAGCTTTAAGTCTTTTTTCATTACAAAAAGCAATCCTATAATTCCTAAAATAAAAGGTAAGAAGAAATAGGTGTTTCGTCCTTTATTTTCTTTAATGTCTTTTGGTATATTATCTTGTGAAGTCCCTAGAAGTATAGCGTCAATAAAATTGATTCCGCTAATCCAATTTCCATTATTGCTCATCCTCCATTGGATGTCATCTTGTCTTCCTACGAAATTCCATAAAAAATATCGGGCGTACATGTCTCCTAATTGATACTGAAATAAAAACCTAAAATTCTCAATAAGAGTAGGTTTTTTGACATCGATGTATTGACTAAATTTTTTAATAAAGTCAATTTGTTCTTCAGGATCAATAAGTCCTAGTTGTACATCATTATTAAATTCAGCAACAATTTGGCGTAATTCTTTTTTGCCGAAAAATTGCGATTTAATGGTAACTTCTACATCCATGAACTGTAAATAGCGCTCTGCATGTTCTGAGCTCCACATTCTAGGTAAAACAGTTAAATGATTTTCATTTGGGTTATAACCAGCATTTATGTAGTTGTTTATAATAACATATTTCCCTAATTTTTCATCTTGCTCATATTTCGGTTTGTCGTCCTTATACGGATCATTTTCGTTAATGCCAGCATACTGATCTGTAAACTGAGGTCCGTATAAAAAAGGATTATGTCCGTATTGTTCTAAGCTGTAATATGCCAATAGTTCTCTTGCATTCCCTGGGTTATTCTCATTTATGGTTGTTCCAGCGTTTGCACGAATAGGTAACATAGTCCAAGAAGAGAATCCTATAAAAATAAATAACACACATAAAGTAAGCGTGTTTGCATTTATATAACCGTTTTTACGTGTAAAAGTTAATGCGTAATAAAATGCAGTAATAATTAATAAGAATGCAATGATAGATCCTGAGTGGAATGGTAGTCCTAAACCATTAACAAGCGACACTTCCATCCACCCAAAAAATGACAATGCATTTGGAAGTAATAATTTGAAAATGAATAATAACACTGCTATTGCTGCGATGTTAGCTATAATAAAATTCTTTACAGTTACTGTTTTAGAATTTTTAAAGAAATAAATTAAACCAATGGCAGGGATGGTTAATAGTCCCATAAAGTGAACCCCAAAGGATAAGCCTATGACAAAGGCAATAATGAGGAGCCATTTGTTTCCTCTTGGTTTGTCCATGTCCTCTTCCCATTTTAATCCTAACCAGAATAGTAAGGCCATGATAAACGTTGCCATGGCATACACTTCCGTTTCAACAGCATTAAACCAGAAAGTATCCGTGAAAGCGAAGGCTAGCGAACCAACCATTGCACTTCCTAAAACAGCAATTCCCTTGTTTTCTCCAAGTTTTTTTATATCCTTAACTACAAGTTTTCTGGATATCATACTAATAGTCCAAAACATAAATAAGATTGCAAAGGCGCTAGAAACAACTGAAAGCATGTTTACCATTAGGGCAATATTATCAGTGTTTCCAAAAGCAAACATGGCAAAAAAGGCTCCTAACATTTGAAATAAAGGTGCTCCAGGAGGATGACCTACAGCTAAATTTGCTGAGGTAGAAATATATTCTCCAGCATCCCAGAAACTAGCGGTTGGCTCTACACATAAACCATAAGTGATTAATGCAATAGCAAATACGACCCAACCTAATATTTTATTCCATTTAAAAAAGCTTTCTGCTGTCATTTGTTTCTGTTTTGAAAGTGGCTAAAGTACTAAAAAATATCCCTTAAAATATCTTAAAGAATTGCCAAATGATAGGATTGTATGTAACTTTGTAATAGTGGGTTACCGTATAAGTGAAAAAAAAAGTGAATTTTTATCAAAAAACATTTGCAGTAATGGTTGTTTCTTGTATATTTGCACCCGCAATCACGCATTGTCCCATGGTGTAATGGTAGCACTTCAGTTTTTGGTACTGTCAGTCAAGGTTCGAATCCTTGTGGGATAACTCGAGAGGACAAATACAAATTTTTACGTATTCGTCCTCTTTTTTTATTCTGTAACTCACTGATAACATTGAGTATATGATTCAAAACAGCATTTAATTTTAGGGTTCGACACTTATTATTTTCAAAAATCAATTTTTTCCCAAATATCGAACCCAGTATTAGCTGTTTTCCTTCTAAATCACTTTGTATATATAGCTTTTTGAGGTTTTTAAATAGATTTAAGCTCTGTTTTATTTGTTTCATAAAGGAAGATCCAATATTCTTTAACTCCTCTACTTCCCATTTCAAATCCGCTTTACTTTTCTGATATCGATCTTTAACTTTATTAAAAACTGATTGTTCAATTTGTCCTTTAAATAGGTTTTCTTCTGCTTTTTCGATAATCACATCAATGTCATTAATCTCTTTTTGAAGTTTCGCAACTTTTCGATCACGAGAAGTTTTATCTTCTTGATATTGCTCTTTTAAAATTTCATAATACAAATCAGATACTTCTTTATTTATAGTGATATTTCCTAAAAGCTCTTCAAAAAGCACATGAGCGCTTTCTGCTTTAATTCTTTCCTTACACCCTGATCTACAATGGTAATAATGATACAAGCCTCCTAAACGCCCTCTAGAGGTGCTTGCTGTTAATGTTTTTCCACACTGAGAACATTCTATATGACCTCTAAGTGGGAATACTTCATTTTTTTGAGTGTATTTAGTTCTTTTTTTACTTCTACCATTTAAAATATCTTGAACTTGATAAAACAGACGTTCATTTACAATTGCTTGATGTAATCCTTCAACAATAGATTCATCTTCATCTTTATAAGCTTTTACCTTTATTTTACCGATATAAACTTGATTCCTAACTAATTTATAAAAACGAGAGCGAGATATTTTTAATCCCTTTTTTCTCATTTTTAGACGTGTTTCTTCTACATTATATTCTCCTGTAGCTAATATTGCAAATGTTTCTCTAATTAATTCAGCTTTTTCTGTAGGAGCTAAGCTTGCCTGCCCTAATTCTGTTCTTTGATTTTTATACCCTAATGGAGCCGTTGATGTCCAAGCCCCATATTTATTAGCCTTTCTAGAGCCTTCTTTGGTTCTTATAGATATCTTATCATTCTCTACCTCTGGAATAGCTAAATAGACTGCTAGCATAATTTTACTATCAGGAACAGACATATCTAAAGGTTGTTCAATGGCATTTACAGTAACACCAATAGCTCTAAGTTTATCGATTACCTGATAAGCTGCTGCTACATTTCTAGAGAAACGATCCCATTTGGTAAATAAAATGACATCAATCTCTTTCTTATTAGCTTTTACAAAAGAATATAGCTTTTTCCAATCTGGTCGATTTTCAAAGTTTTTAGCAGAATAATCTTCTTGAAAATGTTTAACTACATCTATTTTCTTAATCATACAAAATCTTCTAATCACTTCTTCTTGATGTGGTAAACTATAACCGTGATCTGCTTGATCGTCTGTAGATACTCTAGTGTAAATTATTGCTTTTTTCATGTGCTCTCTTCTTATAAATATGATAATCAATCTTTACAATTTTATATAAAAATCTTCTGATTAACTCAACCTCTTTTTCGGTATAAAACTTCTTTTTTTTCTTTTCTAAGATTGCCTTACATTTTTTTAAACTTAACATGTTTCGTTATTGTTAATGCACCTTCAATACTTTTGATCAGTACACTCTTTGAAACTTGCTTGATATTCTATCATAGCTTATCTGTAATTATTAATTACGCTTTCTCTTTATTTTTTGCTTTACAGTTCGTTTTATATGGATGACTTTTCCGTTTTGCTGTTTAATCTCTATATCCTGATAATCTTGCTCTTTGAGTATATCTATAATTCTTTTATCAGCTATTATCTTTTGAGTGCTTTCTATTCTGTCAATGGTATCATCTTTTTTAATAATAGTGATATTTTCAAATTCTTTGTTTTGGATAGCTTCAAGCACCATATCTTCTTCTTGAGTTAAATTCATATACTCCATAAAAATGGTATTGAAACGAATATCACTAACATATTTTTTTAAAATTTGATGCAATGGAATAACGATATGAGTATCATACTCAATATCCCTTATCCTTTTTTCATATTCTACATCATCGCAAATACATGTCTGAGCATCATTATTTATTGTTAGAAATAAAGGGATTTCATCTAAGAGCATTTCTAAAACAGCTAGTTCTAGTCTAACATACTTTTTATCTGTATTCTCTAGTTTTATTTCCGCTTCCAAATAAAGCTTAATCGTTTTTATTTTTTTTATGGGATATGCAAAACGTCTTAATTCAATAACAATCGCTACCCAAAACATTTCCATATAAGAAAAATAACGATGAGAGGTATCTCCTTTTCTATCATCTGTAATTACCCCTTCGTCTAGCCAATGGCTTACCAATCTTCTTGATATACCCATTACTTTAACAGGTGCAATCTTATCATTTAAGATTAAATGAAGTTCCTCTATACTTTCTGGTTGAAGCTCTTTTTGATTTGGTTTTGACATAAAAATCATGGTTTAATACTTTAAATATAAGTTACTGGTTCGTAACTAAAAAGTATTTTGCATTATTTAACATTATTCAAGCTCCTTAAACTTCTCAAAAACTAAAATATCTACTGCTTCTCCTTTAGAAATATCATCTGCATCAAAACTATATTTAATATCCATTTTAGCTTTTAAGGAAACTATTTCTCTAAATTCTTGGAAGCCTATTGAAGAGGTTATTTTTTTAGGAAGTACTAAATACATTTTTCCGTGTAATCTTAACATTTTTAAAAACACTAAAATATAATACTGGTAATAATCACTTACTTGAAAGTAATCAGTATCCTCTCTTATAGGGTAATCATATGGTTTTATCTCTCCATACGGAACCGTATTGATAATAGCATCAACCTCACTTTTTAATGGGTAGTGATCTGTTGTTATGCTAAATAAACCTTTCAAATCATAGTTAAAGAACGAAACTCCAGGAAAACTATTTCTTACTACCTGATACAAATTTGTATCAGGATCAAAGGCTATAAGCTCGCAATCAATATTATCAAGTGCAGCACAATTTATGAGGTCTTTATAGTTTTTTAAGATTGTTCCATCTTGAAAATGTGATATTAAAACTCTAAAGTCATAATCTTTAAAATCAGAAGTTTCCATAAAATCATCCCATAAATAACTCAAAACAAAATCATCTATTTTTGCAATGTTATAAGTGGGTTTTAAATTATTAACAGGCGCAGCTTTTGTAATATTTGATTCACCATAATCTATTAACTCAACCCCTACAGGTTCATTATAATCATTACCCTTTAAAATTTGCCCAGCCTTAAAAAGATTTCTAGCTTCTTGAATATAATTACGAGGGTACAAACTTAAACGTTCATAACTACCATTACATTCTTTATTTAAATATTGCCAAACAACTCTTCTTGCTGCTTTTTCAAAAGGATCGAATACTAACCATTGTTCTGTTAGAATTTTAGTATTCTGTTTTCTAGAAATGATTACAAACGTATAATTTTTATTTTCTAAATTTTCTAAACTTGCTTCATATTTAGGAAGGTAACACATATCACTACTATCTCGATTATTACTTAATACTTCTTCTAAACTTTTTGCAAAAGCAAAAGCTTGTTTTGAAAAAGAAGTGTACCAATGTCCTTTTACTCTCGAAAATTGAAAACGAAAATCTTTCAATAATCTTTTTAAGTCTCTATCTGGAAAATTACTAAAACGTAATTCCAATCCATTTTGTGCTATATTTTTATTGATTGTTAATTTCATCTTTTTAGTGTTTTAAAATTCTTTATTGTACACACATATTGCTTTAAGCAAATGAAGATTCAGAAGACATACGCTTAAGGCATATCAAATTCAGAAGAAGCATCATATGCTTAAAGAAAAATGTATGTGTAGTTTAATTAGCTTAAGCAAGCATCGTAAAGAGGTCTAAACGCTTTAAGCAATTCTTGTAGCAAGCTTCTATTGCTTTAGGAGTTTTAAGCTCAACCTAAGCTTCATGCAATAAAAATAGTTGTATTTATATTTTAAGTTCTCGGTCTATTGACTTTATATTCTTTTCTTGAAGAAGACTATTTCAAAGTTACGACGTTTTCCTCTAAAAAAGAAGGTATGTAATTGTACACCGTTACAATTTTAGAGGACTCTATTTCTTAAATTTATGTTAAATCCCAATAGTGGTCTATCCTCCAATTTATCCCTCCTATTAATTAAACGTGCACAAAAACGGCTAAATTTCAATAAAAACAGGAGTGATTTAGGCCAAAGTTGGTATAAAATTGTACATCGTTACAATTTTTTAACTCATTTTTTTGCTCAAATTTAAGCAATCCCTTTGTTTACAAGGATTCCAATTTATACCCCCCATTAAATAGAGCGTACAAAATTTGTACAATTTTTAAAAACACTTTAATACTAGAGTGATTAGCACCTAAATTTAATAGGCTGTTTATTAAGTTCGAATCTCACTCACGCTGCAAATAGACAAAATCGCCTATTTTTTTAGCCTTTTAGAACTAAGACCCATTCTGTTTACTCCTTATATTTGGGATAATAAATGGAATAATTCCGTTTATACTTACATTGTGTGTAATTTGGAAAATAATTAACGGATATAAGTCTTATGCTGATAAAACATTTTGCTCATTAGCTGTATAATCTGAAGTAAATACTCCAAACTTATTTCTTAATCTAATAAATGCAACAGAACTGTAAAGTAGGATATTAAAATTTTTAGCTCTTTTATTTATATAATTTTTATAAATTTAAAAATGAAAAAACTTGTAGAAGCTTTACTTATTACAATTATTACTTTAACCAATACATTTGCACAAAGAAATGATAATGAGGATATTTTCAGTAAAGGAAATAAATATTATCAAAACCAGGAATATATAAATGCTTTAAATACTTTTCTAGACATTCATAACATCCATAAAAAAAATGATCCAATTGCAATAAAACTACTAGTAAAATAGGACATTGCTATTTTAAACTGGATAACTTTGAAAAAGCAACACAATATTTCTTAAGTATGCTTGAAGTTGCGGAGAAAATAAAAGATGACAATGCCATTATAAAATCAAACTTATACCTCAGTAATACTTATTTTAGAAGCAAACTAATGACACAAAGTATAAAAACAATTGATTATGCTTTAGAACATTTTGAAACCTCTAAAAATACTGATTCAATCCTTTTAACAAAAATACTTATTAACAAAGGTAAACTGTTAGGTAGTTTAAAACAGTATAATAAAGCTTTAAGTGTATATGATAAAGCAAAAATAATAAACCAAAAAAGTAATTATAATAAAAATAATGCAGACATAAACAGACAACTGTGTGCCATATATATTAATGTTGGAGTAATTTTAAAAGCACAAAAAAAGTATAAAAAAGCGATTCGAAATTTTAAATTAGCTTCAAATTTATCTAATGAAATTAATGATCAATATAAATTTGCCCTAGCAAATTTAAATATTGGACAAGGGTATGTGCATATGCAAGAAATTGACAGCTCTTCATTATATACAAATAAAGCCTTAAACATTCTTATTAAATTAAAACGTCCATATTTTATAAAAGAATGTTATGAAAACTTATCTTATATTGAGCTCCAAAGGAGTGACTACAAAAAAAGTTTAGAATATTTAAAACTACATCATAAGTTTAAAGATAGTGTTATAAATATTAAACAAATGCAAAAATCATTGCAACATCAAAATAATTATGCAATTAAACTGGTTAATGAAAAGAATAAATTAAAAAATGAAATTAAAGAATCAGAATACCAATCAAAAATTTGGTTTTGGACATTATTTTCTATTCTTTTAGTGTTAGCCTTACTAATTTTATTCCTCCTATTTAAGAAATCAAGACAAAATGAGAATTTAATTGCCTTAAATTTAAAAAACAGGGAGCTAAACCAAATTTTACAACAAATAAAACAAGCTCTCAATGTTTTAAAAAAAGATCAGCACACAGAAATTACTCCTATTCTGAAGGAAATCAGCCAACAAATAAACATAGAAAGTGATCGTAAGGAACTTGAGCTTTTTATTAATGAAAAGCATACCGAATTCTTTTTTAAACTTAAGCAAAAAGAACCTAGTTTGACAAAAAAAGAATTGCGTTTGTCTTCATTACTTTTAACAGGGTTAACTTCAAAAGAAATTGCTGATTTATTAAGTATTTCTTCTGCTAGTGTTGATATGTCTCGATATAGGTTGAGAAAAAAATTAAACATTCCAAGCGAAAAAAGTATTTCTATTTTTCTTTCAGAATTATAAAAAAAGTATATCTGTATTTCTTATTGTTTAAACCTTCTTTTATGAATACAAACTGTTTTCTATTATTTTAAAGATGTGTGTCGTCATTACGTTTTAGCATATTGCTAGTAATCATTAAGTGTCACTAATATTATTTTGAACATAAAATAAAGGGTCAGAAATTGCTTTAGCTACATCTTTCTATTATGTTTTTATTTGCTTCACTATTAAATTAGTTCAAGCTGAGTATTTTATCGGTAAAAATCGTCATTTCAAAGAAACGAAAGATTATGTATAGATGAAAAACACTCCAAATTAACAATGTTTAATGATTTTTGAGCTTGTGAGACAAACGGAATAAAACGTATAGCAGAATTAAACTGTTAATTATTTTCGACGTGATTAAGGCTCGATATCTTTTTTAATAATAAAAACCCCTTTACTATGTTTATAAAACTACAATTAAAAAAAGCTATCTTAATATTAACAATAATCACTAGTACGAGTTTATTCGCACAAGTAGGGATTGGAACTACAAGTCCAGATGCCAGTTCTATGTTAGATATTACAAGTAGTAATAGTGGTGTTCTGTTACCTAGAATAGCTTTAACTGGTACAGGAGATACTACTACAATTGTGAGCCCTGTAACAAGTTTAATGATTTACAATACAGCTACAGCAGGTACAGCTCCTAATAATGTTGCTCCTGGGTTTTACTTTTGGAATGGTACCGAATGGGTACCATTTACTTCCGGAACTACCTGGAGAGAATTTCTAACTGATTCTCTTTCTGACAATGTAGACGATCGTATTTATCATAGAGGGCAAGTGGTTATTGGCTTTGAACACCTAGGAGCTTTTGATGGGATGTTAGAAACCGATTTTGATGCCTCTTCTGATGTACTTTTATATACCAGAGGAAATATTATGGTTGGTGATGTGCCAGATACAGATCCTATTGGAGTAGGTGGTATTGGGAATTTTGGATATAAATGGAACGGTTGGCGATCCTACTGGAATGGAGATAAAATTGGAGGGCAAATTATGTCAGATTTTCAACCATCTCCTGGATGTGGAGATACTCGTGTAATGGATATGGTTTTTTCTTTAGATCCAGGTTGGAGAGATTGTATGGGTGAAACTGATGACCCAACTGAAGAGGTATTTCGTCTTACTCATGACGGAGATGTAGTGGTTGCTGGTTTAGCTGGAGCAGGTACAGCTACTTTAGAAGTAGATGCTACAGGTAAATTACAAAGAGCTGGTGATGGAGCAAGCGGTGTCACAAATATTCCTTTTCATGATATAACTTTTTCAGGAACATTATGGACACACCCAAACACTACTATCTCAGTAAGTTTTGATGATGCCAATGAAATTGTAACAGTAACAAATAATACGGGAGGGTATTGGGATATTAGTATTTCTGGTAGCACTTCAGCTTCTATAGTGCGTTCTGTTAATCATATTAGTGATGATGTTGCAAATGCAAGTAGTTTACTTTTAGATCTTGGAGCAGATGCGGATGGGTCATTTACAATAATTGCCAGAAATGAAAATGCACAACAAGGCTTTACAATGCAATTAAGTTATTGGGCTGCAACCGGTGGGGGGGTAATATCGTACTGGTAAAGTATTGCTTTTAAATACATTTATTAATATCACTATTGTTCTATTTTTTTTAAAACAAAATGGGTTAAATCATTATTAATCGGGTTAATGTTGGTTTAATAATTTTATGTATTGGTTTTTTTGGTAGTAAAAGGTCAGTTTAAGTGCTGGCCTTTTGTGCTATATAGGTTATTATATACCTCTTGGAGTTGCTACCTTTACTCGGACATAAAATTTAAGACTGTTTGTTAAAAAACAAATATCTTATAAAAATGAAAAGAAGAGTTTACAGTCAAGCATTGAAAGATGAAGCAGTACGATTAAGTTATCAACGTGATAATGTAAAGGAGTTAGCAGATGAATTAGGTATTCAAGTACAACGTTTATACAAATGGCGTAAAACGGCTAAAAATAGTGTGGCATTAAAAACAAAACCTACTATAGAGTCTCAAGATAATTCAGAGGTTAAAAGATTAAAGAAAGCTTTAAAAGAAAAGGAATTAGAACTTGAAATATTAAAAAAAGCCGTTCACATCTTTTCCAAGA
>Ga0209291_1000755_pt1 | contig 30525 bp, 28 predicted proteins | sample GOMGulsemesocosm_FD_184633 | JGI IMG/M metagenome (GOLD analysis project Ga0209291, IMG submission 184633) | Methane-oxidizing microbial communities from mesocosms in the Gulf of Mexico - GOM9B Gulf of Mexico (SPAdes) (version 2) | ecosystem: Environmental > Aquatic > Marine > Cold seeps...
TATGTATTGTCATTAAAGTAATCGCATCTTTTCCTTCAGGAGCTACAATACTTAACTTTTCTTTTTTAAGCTCCCAATACTCTAAAAACCCTTGAATACCCGTTGATTTCTTCTGGCTAAAAGAGAGTACTTCATCTAAAAAATACTGTACATAAGCATCGGAATTTTCAACCAATGAAAATGCACGTATTACTTGCTCTACTAGTTCATAAAAGGGAAGTGTTTGAACGGCTTCATAATCAAATTGGATTTGATATGAAATTGCAAGCTCCTTGAATAACTCTTCTGACGATAATTGAAGTAACTCAAAATAAAACTCATGTTCCGTAATAACAACTGGTAACTTATGGTAGAGGTAATTCAGCAATTCAAGTTTTGAGTTCTTATTTTCCGACTGCAATAAATAGGTTAAAAACGATATAATAAATCGCACCTCTTTAGATTTGTTTACCAGTAATGTTTCGGAAGAAATAATATTTACTCCTTTTTCAACCAAAAAATCCGCTATTGCAATACCATCTTTCTTTTTTCGAGTAACAATGCAAATATCTGCTTTAACAAATCCTTGTTTTAAAACCTCTTGTATTGTTTCTAATACTTTTTCTTGATACAGTACTGTTGCTTCTTCCTCTACAGCATTCTCTACAAAAGACATCTTTACATAGCCGCCCTTTTTAGTATTCTGTTTTTGATCATTCCCAATTTTATATAATTCTTGATGCATCGTATTTTGAAATCGATCAGATAAAAAGCTGAAAAAGCTATTATTAAAATCAACTACTTCACTGTAACTTCTATAATTGGTACCTAAGTTCTCTAAATTCTTTTCTATATAAAATGGATTTTCCTCTTCATACAAATCAATAAACTGCTCAGGTTTCCCACCACGCCAACGATAAATTGCTTGTTTCGCATCACCTACAATCAATAATGAATGTTGCTCATTTGGTTTTGGCTCGGTCATCAAGGAATTTTCTGTTAACGGAATTAAATTTTGCCATTGCATTTGAGAGGTGTCTTGAAACTCATCAATAAAATAGTTTTGATAACGTTCACCGATACGTTCATATATAAAAGGCGCTGGTTGCCCTTTTATTTCATTGGAAATTATTTTGTTAAACTCTGAAATTAATAAAATATTCTGCTCTACCTTTATATTTTGAAGTTCTTTATTTACAACATTCAATACAGATAATGGCACAATACTTTTTTGAACGTTTTTCAGAAATGAGACTTCATGAAAAAGGTCTTTTGTTTTCAAAAAATCAGTTGCTATACGTGGTTGCATTTCATCAATTGAAGCAGCAATTGCTCCATCTACCTTTTTAGTATACAAATTACCTCCATCTAATAAATTCTTTTGCCAAGATTTATCAAACTCAACACCTTTAAAATCCAATAAAGATAATTTCAAAAAATAATTAAACAGAGACCCCCTACTAAATTCTGCTTTGGTTATTCCTTTATTTTCAAAATCATCTAAAACACCTTTTGAAAGATTCTCTAATTCAGACTGAGCCAGCTTTAACTTTTCATTAATTGTACCTTTTAATACGTCAAAGTCTGCCAACGTTTTATCTTTTAATAAAGTCAAATGTTTTACCTCATTTTCATTAAGCAATAATTTTGACACCCTATATAAATCCAAAGCAATGTCCCAGCTTTTATCATCATCCGCTTTCTGCAAAGCAAAATCAATTAGCAACTTGGTAAGCTTTTCATCTTCACCTACTTTTAAAAGTACATTTGCTATTGCTTCTTGCAAAACATCTTCCGTATCTAAAGCTACTTCAAAATTCTGTGGCAATTTTAAATCGTATGCAAAGGTTCTTATAATTCTATGTGTAAACGTGTCAATAGTAACGACATCAAAAGCAGCATAATTATTTAAAACGGCCTCTTGAATTCGTATTGCTTTTTTATGTAATTGAATTGTATCCATTGCTAACTCACTAGCAATGACCTCAAACATTTGTTGTTGATCTTTTAACTCTTCAGGAACATCTAGTAATAAAATATCTGGTGTAGCAAATCCTTTTAAATTTTCTAGGATTCGTCCTTTCATTTCCGCAACTGCTTTATTAGTAAAAGTAACTGCTAGGATGTTTTTATATTTATCTTTATTATAAGAAGAAAACAGAGTCTTTAAATACTCCTTAACTAACGTGAATGTTTTACCAGAACCCGCAGAAGCATTATAAACCGTGAAAGAATTTGTATTCATTAAAAACGCATTTTTAGCAATACAATATACAAACTAAATAGCGTAATAAATATTAATTATTTCAATTGATATCATCTTGTTATTAGTTTTTGTAAATTTGGTTAGAATTTATTAAAACTAATAATTTAAAAAAATATATTATGGCTTTTGAACTACCAAAATTAGGATATGCATACGATGCATTGGAACCAAACATTGATGCAAGAACAATGGAAATTCACCATTCAAAGCACCATAACGGATATACATCAAAATTAAACGCAGCAGTTGAAGGTACTGATTTAGAAGGAAAATCTATTGAAGACATTCTTACTAACTTGGACATGAATAATGGTGCCGTACGTAATAACGGTGGTGGATTTTATAACCACTCTTTATTTTGGACAGTAATGAATCCTGAAGGAAAAGGATACTTATCTGGAGATTTAAAAGATGCTATCATTACTGAATTTGGATCTGTAGATGCTTTTAAAGATGCTTTCTCTAAAGCTGCAGCTACTCAATTTGGATCTGGATGGGCATGGTTATGTGTACATAAAGGAGGGAAAATTAGCGTTTGCTCAACACCAAACCAAGACAACCCTTTAATGCCTGGTGTAACTTGTGGAGGAACTCCTATTTTAGGTTTAGATGTTTGGGAACACGCATATTACTTAAATTACCAAAACAGAAGACCAGATTACATTAATGCATTTTTTAATGTTATTAACTGGAACGAAGTTGAAAGACGTTACGCTGAAAGCAAATAAGCTTTTTAAAATCTAATACAACAACAAAAGGGGTGCATTTAAATGCACCCCTTTTTTAATGAGTTTACTCCAATAAAAAAGACAAGAATTAACTTGCCTTTTTTGCCCCAAATCTACCATGAACTTAACCTACTTATGTTATGGTCATACTAATATATAAACTTATATCAACTCGTCACAATAATCAGGACAAACTACCATAATATTTGTTAAAGTGTAAAATATCGGTGTGAAATATCGATATTTTGTGGTAAAACACTTCAGAAACAAATCCTTCACCTTTCTTGAAACTTAAGTTTATCCCAATAAAAAAGGCAAGAATTAACCTGCCTTTTTTGCCCCAAATCTACCATGAACTTAACCTACTTATGTTATGGTCATACTAATATATAAACTTATGTTTAGATACTAAAACATTTTAGCTGAACTACAATTATACTTGTTAAAGTGTAAAAAACTGACTCAACAGTTTGTTTAATAGCTTATTGCAAACAAACACTCACTTCGATTGATTTCAATAAAAAAGACAAGAATTAACTTGCCTTTTTTGCCCCAAATCTACCATGAACTTAACCTACTTATGTTATGGTCATACTAATATATAAACTTATGTTTAAATACTAAAATATTTTAGCTGAACTACAATTATACTTGTTAAAGTGTGTTTTTACAGTTTTTAGTATGCTCTTTCTTTATTTCCTTCAAAGAAATTTATGAAAGCTCTATTTACCACCCTATGTCCACCAGGAGTTGGGTAATCACCTGTAAAATACCAATCACCAAGATGCTTAGGACAAGCTTTATGCAAGTTCTCTACTGATTGATAAATAATATCCACTTCAGCGTTTAATCCTTCTGAACTTAACAATTCTGATATTTTCTTAGAAATTTCTTCATCTGTATACAATCCATATAAATCTTTTACAAAATTATGAACTTCCGTATCAAGTAATCCTACCTGAGCAATACACTTATCATAAGTTTCTTTAATTAAATGGTATTTGTTATCATCTTTTAACAGTGCTAACATTGCTCTAAAGGCAATTAAGCCTTCTAAATTAGCCATATCAATTCCGTAACAATCTGGGTAACGGATTTGTGGAGCAGAAGAAACAACAATAATTTTTTTAGGATTCAAACGATCCATCATAGTTAAAATACTTTTTTGTAATGTTGTACCACGAACAATAGAATCATCAATGATTACTAAATTATCTGTTGGCTTAACAGAACCATAAGTAATGTCATATATATGCGCTACCAAGTCATCTCTACTATCATCATCAGTAATAAAAGTCCTTAGTTTAGCGTCTTTAATTGCAATCTTTTCAGTTCGCAATCTTTTAGCTATAATTTCTTTTATTTTTTCTGGTGTTTGATTTTCTTTTTGAAGTAGTAATTCCTCTTTTTGCTTATTTAAAAACAATTCTCCCTCTTTAACCATTCCGTAATAAGAAACTTCTGCCGTATTTGGAATAAAAGAAAATACTGAATTTTCAATATCATCTCCTATAGATTTCATTATCTGTGGAAATAGTAATCTTCCTAACTTCTTACGTTCAGCGTAAATTTCTTGATCACTACCACGTGAGAAATAAATACGCTCAAAAGAACAAGCTTTCTTCTCTGTAGGCTCTAATATTTGTTGAATTTTGGTTTCACCACTTTTCTTAACAATAATTGCTTTTCCTGGATCTAACTCAATTACATCTTCAAAAGCAACATTGAATACTGTTTGAATAACCGGACGTTCTGATGCTACAACAACAACTTCATCATTTTCATAATAATATGCTGGTCTGATTCCTGCAGGATCACGCAATACAAATGCATCACCATGACCTAACATTCCTGCCATAGCATAACCACCATCCCATTTTTTAGCCGATTTCCTTAATATTTTAGCAATATTTAATCGATCAGCAATAACTGAAGAAGCTTCTACTTTCGATAAACCTTCGTTTTTTGCAGTTTTATATAACTTCTCAACTTGTTTGTCTAAAAAGTGACCAATTTTCTCCATTACAGTAACAGTATCTGCTTCTGCTTTTGGGTGTTGACCGATGTTTACTAAATCCTGAAATAACTGACTAACATTAGTCATATTAAAGTTCCCAGCAAGGATTAAGTTTCTGTGCATCCAACTGTTTTGCCTTAAAAACGGATGTACACTTTCCACACTATTTACACCAAAAGTACCATAACGAACGTGTCCTAAAAGCACTTCTCCGATATAAGGAACTTCTTCTTTTAATCTTTTAACATCATCATTTAATGACGGATCAGATTTTAATGCTGAATTAATTCTGTCATTAATTTGAGCAAAAACATCTTGAATTGGCAGTTGTTTATTAGAACGCACACGACTAATATAGCGTTGCCCTGGTTCCATATCTAACTTAATACTTGCAAAACCAGCACCATCCTGACCACGGTTGTGTTGTTTTTCCATCATTAGGTACATTTTATTTACTCCATAAAAAGCAGTTCCGTATTTTTCTTTGTAATACTCTAATGGCTTTTTTAACCTAATTAAGGCAATACCACATTCGTGTTTTAAAGCGTCACTCATTGTTGTTGTGTTGTTGTTGCACTCAAGAGTACAGGTTGTTGTGTTATTAAACTAAATCCTTATTAACAGGATTAAAAAAACGCGCTGAAATTCAGCGCGTTCATATATTATAATTCTATTTCGAATTGTGTCAGTTCTTTAAATTGCCTTAAACGACTGGATACTTCATCTTTCGACAATGATTCCATTCGTTCTGTCCCAAACTTCTCTACACAGAAAGAAGCTAGATTAGAACCATGAACAATTGCTTTCTTCATATTTTCAAATGAAATATTTCCAGTACTTGTAATATGCCCTGAAAAACCTCCTGCAAAAGTATCTCCTGCTCCTGTAGGATCAAAAACTTCCTCTAAAGGTAATGCTGGCGCAAAAAAGGCATCATTTTCATGAAACAATAATGCTCCATGTTCTCCTTTTTTAATCACAACGTATTTTGGCCCCATAGCTGCAATTACTCTTGCTGCTTTTACCAAAGAATATTCTCCTGACAACTGACGTGCTTCCTCATCGTTAATTGTAATTACATCTACTTTAGCAATTACTTGTTTTAATTCTTCTAAAGCACAATCCATCCAAAAATTCATAGTATCTAAAACTACTAGTTTTGGTTTTTTTGTCATTTGCTCAATTACTCCTAATTGTACTAAAGGGTGTAAATTCCCTAACATTACAACATCTGCATCTTTATATGCTTCCGGAACAACTGGTTTGAAATTTTCTAATACATTTAATTGAGTATCCAATGTATCACGAGAATTCATGTCATTATGATATTTCCCTGACCAAAAAAATGTTTTCCCTCCTTTAACAGCTTCTAAACCTGACAAATCAATATCTTTTTCAGAAAGCATATCTAAATACTCCTGAGGAAAATCATCTCCAATAACAGAAACAATTGCACTATCAACATTATCAAAATTAGCAGCAGAAAGACCTATATAAGTAGCTGCACCACCTAATATTTTATCAGTTTTTCCGAAAGGGGTTTCAATTGCATCAAAAGCAACCGTACCAACAATTAAAAGTTTATTCATTTAAGTAATTTTATGCAAAATTACGGAAATTTATTTTCTATAACACAATACTATAAAATGAAAAGTAGCCAATGACTATAAATTAGTTGTCTAATTGTTCTTTTAGTCGTTTAAATGTATTAAAAGGAGCATTTACCAACATTGAATTTACGATAAACGTTGGCAAGGAACCCCCAGGATCACCATGCATTTGTTGAGTTACGTTAACTCCTAATTTTGTTTTTTCTAAAATCCAATATCCAGAAAACTCAACCACTCGAATAACTCCTTTTTTTTCTGGAATTCTTTTAGCGTCTGATTTTATAGCAACCTTAGTTAAAGAATCACTAACCGCTATCACTTCTAATTCAGAAACATGATCTCTATCTTTAGCAGGCCACGGCAAGTTATTATACATATATATGATGTATTTATTTTTATCCTTTTTTTCTAAAAGCTCACTTATTATTGTTTTGTAGTTCCATTTTTTTAATTGCTCGCCATCAATTATTTTATTGACTAAAGATTTTATTGATGCCTTAACAATAGTTGTTGCCTTGTATTCTTTTATTGAAGAAGTTTTTACTGTTCTAGTATACACCTGTATTCCCAACTCATCTTTTTCCAATTCCCATACTGACTGAGAAAAAGAAGCCGTTAAACAACAGCATATAAAAAAACAGTTTACTCATACTTTTAAATTATTTTTCAAACAAGGTATCACCACTCAACCTCATATATTCCTTATCTATTAAAAGCCCGTCTTTTTTTGAAGATTCAACAGCTAAAAAATCACATCTGTCGTTTTGCTTATGATTATTATGTCCTTTAATCCACTGAAAACTGACCTCCTGTTTTCGGTATATTTTAAGAAATCGCTTCCACAGATCTGGATTTTTCTTATCCTTATACCCCTTCTTCTCCCAACCGAAAACCCACTTTTTGTCTACCGAGTCAACTACATATTTAGAATCTGTAAACACTTTAACCTTTGTTTTTTCTTTTTTAAGCTGCTCTAAAGCAACAATTACAGCTAATAACTCCATTCTATTATTAGTAGTTTTCACATAACCTTGGCTAAGCTCCTTAACATAAGGTCTACCTACCCACTGCATAACGACACCATAACCTCCAGGTCCGGGATTTCCTCGAGAAGAGCCATCTGTATATATATGTACTTGTGCTGACATTAATTTAACAACTGTTCAATTACTAAAGGAAAATGTTTTTGCTCTAAAACATGAATCTTTGCAGCAACATCTTCAAAAGTATCATCCATAGCCACATTTGTATGTGCTTGAAAAATGATATTCCCTTCGTCATAATGCTCATTTACATAATGAATTGTAATACCAGATTCCTTTTCTTTATTTGCTACTACAGCTTTATGGACATTTGAACCGAACATCCCTTTACCTCCATACTTAGGTAATAATGCTGGGTGTACATTTATTATTTTGTTTGGAAAAGCCGCAATTATATTCTCAGGAAATTTTAACAAAAAACCTGCTAAAACAATTAAATCTGGCTTTAACTCAAGCATTAAATCATAAATAGTTGTTTCTGTTATCAATTCTTTTTTTTCAAAACTACTATTAACAACACCTAAAGCTCTCGCTTTTTCTAAAACTTTGGCACCCTTCTTGTTACTGAGTACTTGAATAACCTTGGCTAAACCACTACTTTGGAAGTGTCTAATAATATTTTCTGCATTCGTTCCGGAACCAGACGCGAAAATTACAATACGTTTCATATCTTTGAGCTACATGTGTTATTCAACACAAAAAAAAGAATAAATATTTACAATTGGAAGCTAAAAACCAGTAACTTCACAAAAAATTAAAAAAAATAAGTTACATTTCTCGTGGAAATCGTGGTTTTAAAGTAAAGTTTTTTACTTTTGCCTCCAAACAAATTTAAAAATTAAAGATTATGTCAGACATTGCATCAAAAGTACAAGCGATTATAGTAGACAAATTAGGTGTTGATGAAAACGAAGTTGTTGCAGAAGCAAGTTTCACAAACGACTTAGGAGCAGATTCATTAGATACTGTTGAATTAATTATGGAATTCGAAAAAGAATTTGATATTCAAATCCCAGATGATCAAGCAGAAAACATTGCAACTGTTGGTCAAGCTATTACTTACATAGAAGGAGCTAAATAAGAAGTTAAGAAGTATTACATATGGAATTAAAGCGAGTTGTAGTTACAGGCCTTGGAGCACTTACCCCAATAGGGAACAATATTAAAGAGTATTGGGATGCATTGGTGAGTGGTAAAAGTGGCGCTGGCCCTATTACTCGCTTTGATGCTTCTAATTTTAAAACAAAGTTCGCTTGCGAACTAAAAGATTTTGAAGTCACTGACTTTATGAATCGTAAAGAAGCTAGAAAACTAGACCTTTATGCACAATACGCTATGGTTGCTACTGATGAAGCAATTATAGATTCTGGGCTAGACCTAGAAAAAATAAATAAAAACAGAGTTGGTGTAATTTGGGGTGCCGGAATTGGCGGAATTGATACTTTTCAAACAGAAGTAACAAATTTTGCTACCGGAAATGGAACACCTCGTTTCAACCCTTTTTTCATTCCTAAAATGATTGCAGATATTGCTCCAGGACATATTTCTATTAAATATGGTTTTAGAGGACCCAATTTCACAACAGTTTCTGCCTGCGCCTCTTCAGCTAACGCTATGATTGATGCTATGAACTACATCAGACTTGGAAAAGCTGACATTATAGTTTCTGGTGGATCTGAAGCCGCTGCTACAGAATCAGGTATAGGAGGCTTTAATGCTATGCACGCCTTATCTACAAGAAATGACTCCCCTCAAACAGCATCAAGACCATTTGACGCTAATAGAGATGGATTTGTTTTAGGAGAAGGAGCTGGAGCATTAATTTTAGAAGAATATGAACATGCAATTGCAAGAGGCGCTACAATTTATGCCGAACTTGCCGGAGGAGGTTTATCTGCCGATGCACATCATATGACTGCACCCCATCCGGAAGGATTGGGAGCAAAACTTGTTATGACAAACTGTATTGAAGATGCAGGACTATCAGTAACAGATGTTGACGCCATCAATATGCATGGTACCTCAACACCATTAGGTGACATTGCAGAATCAAAAGCTATTAAAAGTGTTTTTGGTGAACATGCTTATTCATTAAACATCAATTCAACAAAATCAATGACAGGACACTTACTTGGTGCCGCAGGTGCTATAGAAGCTATCGCTTCCATACTTGCAATGAAGCACAGTATAGTACCTCCTACTATTAATCATGAAACTCATGATGAAAACATTGACTCTAAGTTGAACCTTACACTTAACAAGGCTCAAAAAAGAGAACTTAAAGTAGTAATGAGTAACACATTTGGTTTTGGAGGACATAATGCTTGTGTGTTATTTAAAAAATTAGACTAAAAAAATTGAATGAAAAGAATCATTCGTAAAATATTCAATTCCCGAGCTTCTAATGAAGGCGGGAATTTTTTTGTTAAAGTCAGCAAAATAACTGGCTTTAAACCATCTAACATTTCTCATTTTGAAGAAGCTTTCACACATCGATCTTCTAATAAAAAAGATGAAAAAGGAAACGTTATCAGCTATGAAAGATTAGAGTTTTTAGGTGATGCGATGCTAAGTTCCGTTATTGCTGAATATCTATTTAATAAAGTTCCTCACGGAAACGAAGGATACTTAACCAAAATGCGCTCAAAAATTGTAAGTAGAGAGCATTTAAATGAATTAGGTAAAGATTTAGGATTACTAGAACTACTTAATAGCAAAATGAGCAAAGTTAATTTTGGCGACAATATTCACGGAAATGTATTTGAAGCACTTGTTGGAGCTATCTTTTTAGACAGAGGATACTCAGGCTGTGAAAAATTTATTTACGATAGTGTTATAATACCATATGTAGACATTGAAAGACTTGAAGGTAAAGTAATTAGCTACAAGAGCCTACTTATTGAATGGTGTCAGAAAGAAAAGAAAGTGTTTAAATACTTAGTCTATGATGATACCGGAAACGACAACATTAAACATTTTGCTGTAAAGCTTCGTATTGATGACAAAGTAATTGCTAAAGGAAGAGCAACTTCCAAGAAAAAAGCTGAAGAAAAAGCCTCTAAACGAGCTTTTTTCGCGCTGCAACATAAAATAGAAAAAGAATAGAAATATTCTTTAAGAAAAAGCCACAAACACAGTATACATTTGTGACCCTTTTCATATTAACTTTACATAAATCCTAATTTTTCTCTTGTACGTTTCAATACAACATCAGCCGTATTTGAAGCTTTATTCGCTCCAATTTCCAGAGCAGCATCAATTTCAGAAAGATTATCCATATAATGGTTATACAACGTTCTCTCCTTGGCATATTTCTCAATTAGCACTTCAAAAAAAGCTTGTTTAGCATGACCATAACCATAGCCTCCATTTTCATATTTTTTACGCATTTCCGCTATTTGTTCTTCACTTGCCACTAACTTATATAAGGCAAATAAATTACAGGTATCCGGGTTTTTAGGGTCTTCCAGCGGTGTACTATCCGTAGCAATTTTCATTACTTGTTTACGCAATTGTTTGTCCGGAAGAAACAAATTAATAATATTCCCTTTACTCTTACTCATTTTTACACCATCTGTCCCAGGAACATACATAGTATCCTCTTGAACTTTTCCCTGTGGCAACACAAAGGTTTCTCCTAATTGAGCATGAAAACGCGAAGCAACATCTCTTGTCATCTCTAAATGCTGCATTTGATCTTTCCCTACAGGGACAAGCTCAGCATCATATAATAAAATATCTGCAGCCATAAGCATAGGATAAGTAAACAACCCACCATTTACATCATCAAGTCTATCTGCCTTATCTTTAAACGAATGAGCTAACTCCAATCTTTTAAAAGGAAAAAAGCAATTTAAATACCAAGAAAGCTCAGTTACCTGCGGAATATCACTTTGTCTATAAAACACTGTTTTATCAACATCTAACCCAAAAGCAAGCCATACAGCAGCAGTAGAATATGTATTTTCCCTTAACACTTTAGCATCTTTAATTTGCGTTAATGAATGCATGTCCGCTATAAATAAATAAGCTTCATTAGCAGGGTCATTCGCCATTTCAATTGCTGGAATAATCGCTCCTAATAAATTCCCTAAATGTGGTGTTCCTGTACTCTGTACTCCTGTCAATACTCTTGCCATAATGCTCTTCAAAAAATTTAGGTAAATTTATTGAAAGCAACAGTCATAAAAAAGTTATTTTTGAAACTTAAAGCATTTTATTTGAAAATATTCTACTACATAGGACGAATAGTATACCGGATTTGGTTTTACCTTTTAATAGTATTACCAATACTAATACTATTCCCAGGCTTACTTATCACTTCAGCAAGTGACAAACTTTATCCTTATTTCTTTAAACTCGCAAGAATTTGGGCAAAATTTATTCTATTCGGAATGGGGTTTCGCGTCAAACTCAAAAAAGAACAAGAAATTGTTTTCGGAAAAAGCTACATGTTTGTTGCCAACCATAGCTCAATGACAGATATCATGCTGATGCTTGCTGTAGAAAAAAATCCGTTTGTGTTCGTTGGGAAAAAGGAGCTAGCAAAAATCCCGATATTTGGTTTTTTCTACAAAAGAACCTGTATCCTAGTTGATAGAAACAGTGCAAAAAGCAAGAAAGAAGTTTTTAACCGAGCTCAAGAAAGATTAAACTCCGGATTAAGCATATGTATTTTTCCTGAAGGCGGTGTTTTTGACAATTGCGATCTAGTATGCGAATTTAAAAATGGTGCTTTTCGACTTGCTATTGAACATCAAATACCAATTGTTCCGATGACTTTTGCCGACAACTTAAAGAGATTTCCCTATCCTTTTTTAGCAGGCGGATCCCCAGGAAAAATGAGAGCCACCATTCATAAACCTATTCCAAGTGAAGGTTTAGATCTATCATCGAGAAACACACTAAAAAACCAAACTAGAAATTTAATATATAATGAATTAAAAATGTACCATAAACTACCTTAACTTCATTAAAAATAAAAAAGCGCTCTTAACTAAAGGAGCGCTTTTTCGTTTAGCATAACACATTCATACTAAAATTAATCAACTTAAAACTTATAACTAAACCCTGAATACACCCCTAGAATATAAGGTCTAAAACCACCTGAATCATTACTAAAGGTATTCAATTGATATTTGAACATTGGCTCAAAATTAAAGTTAAGCGATTTCGCTATTTTGTAATTAAAACCAAACCCAATATTGGTACTATAACTCATTTTATTCAAATTATTGGCCTCACCAATAAATATTGCTTCTCCATTTGTTTCCGCATATATTTCATTTTTATTCAAAAATAAAGTACTCACGCCAGCAATCACATCTATTATTATTTTTTTATCAGACACCTTGTAACTAAACTCCAAAGGAACCTCCAAATATCCTAATCGTTGATTCAAACTCGAATTAAAAAGCGATGAGAAAGATGATGGGATTTGAGTAATTGAAAAACTATCAGAACTCGCAATATTTAGTGATACAGCTCCAGGCGCTAAATTAATATTCTTTATTCTTGGTCCTCCCGAAGTTTCAGGAGACGAGCTTATAGCCACATCCTGAGTATCATACCCTAACTCTACTTTATTAAGCCCTGAACGGATGGTCAGTCGTTTATTTACTACATAACCAATACCCAAACCATAACTCATTGTCAACTGTCCTTTTTTCTTATTCGCAGAAAGCTCACTATCAATTGGAGAACCACCACTTAGCGTATTATAATACACTGGCGCAATATTAGGAGCTATTCTCCAATTATTAAACGCAAAATCACCTTCCTTTTCCTCTTTGCTTTCATTCTTCTTTAAATTCAGCTCAACAACCACTTCTTCAATTGTTTCTTTTTCATGTTCTTCTTGCTCATCTAGACACTCTTCATCATTACCCTCTTCTTTATCAAATACTGATTCAGAAGAAGCAACCTTATTTTTTGAATCAATGTTTTTAGGATCGTTTTCAACAAACCCAAGCTCTTTTACATTACCAGCAACTGTATTCGTGTTTTTATTATTTTTACTAGCAACCCTATTATTATTAGCTACATTTCTAAGCTTATCATTTCCTGTCGACTCAAATCCGTCTTTAAACTCTTTATCAGTTATATTTGACGAACTGACTAGAGTATTTTCTTTTTCGAAACCAACTTTATCATTAGCTATTTCCTTAATTTCTTCTTCTCTTCTCTCATCATTATTGTTTAATATTGAAAGTTGATTTTCTGGCCTTAATGATTTTGAGTTTTTAACAACAGTAACCTTACTTAACGCATTTAAACTTTTATTAAAAAGCGACTCCTTTACGATTGACTTAGAGTCATTATCAGTAATAATACCTGAAGCTTGATTTATAAGACCACTTTTATTTGAATGGATATTATTAACCACTTGTACATTCTCCGAGTCAAACGAATTGACACCTATAGCACCAGGCTCTTTTAACCGTTTATTTTCAAGAACATTTACACTTTTCTCTAACAACTCATTTTGAAAACTATTACTATTTGAATGCTCCGTAGGATTATCAGCTCTTTTATTATATATAATTTCTGATGAGTTTTCTTTCGTTTTTGAATTCAAACCATTTGTAATTTCTGAACTTTCTTCTTCAGAAAAATCAACATTTTCACTTTCAATATCATCTGCAGAAAAAAGAGTAACACTTATTGCAATAAGCAATAATAACGAAGCAGCAATACTTCCTAGTTTCATCCAAAGAGGAATCATTTTCTTACGCCTCCTATCTTCTTCTAACTTAGATTGAATATTTTCCCATATCGCATCATTTGGACTCACTTCAAAATTTTTGAATTGCTCCTGAAACAATCGATCTATATTTTTTTTATCACCCATTTTCAAGGGGTTTTTTTGTTTTTAAATTCATTTTCTTCAATTTTCTCTTTCAATATACCTCTTGCTCTTGATAAGTTAGACTTAGAAGTTCCTACTGAAATATTTAACATCGCTGCTATTTCTTTATGCGAAAAACCATCCAATACATACAAATTAAAGACCAGGCGATATTTATCAGGCAACTGCTGGATAATCGCTAACAAAAACTCCAACGGAACTTGATCCACTTCAACTTCTACTATCTCCTCCTCTAAAACATCATCCTTAATTACATCTAAAACACTAGCTTTTCGATAACGTTGCAAAGCTGTATTGATAACTATTCGCTTCATCCAACCCTCAAAAGAACCCTCTCCACTGTATTGTTTTATTTTGCTAAATATAGTCACAAAAGCATCCTGCAAATTATCTTCCGATTCTGCATAACTTTTAGAATACTTTAAACACAAGGTAAATAGCTTGCTCGCATACAAGCAATACAATTCTCCTTGTGCTTTTCTGTTATTCTTTTTACACTTTATGATGAGTTGTTCTAAGCTCATTGCATTAAAACATATTTTTATTCCCACTAGTGGGCTTAGCACTCTTATACTTGTATCTTCAACAAAGTAATTGAGTTAAATTATACCTCGCGGGCCTTCCCGAGGACATCGGCTAGTTAATAACAGGCACTTCAATCTCTTCATATATTTCCTCACCTAATTCATCAGTTCCTTTCCATATTCTAAAAACATATATTTGGTTGTACAGTACTTTGAATCTAAATGATTGAGCCGTAATATTATTCTCCGTTATAATCTCACAACTCGGGTTTATATAAACAACACTCTTTACTGCTAGAGTACGTGTTTCATTTTCTGCCATAGCAAAAATGTTTTGATACACATGACAATCTGTAGGATGTATAAATGTAAAATCGATATCATATTCTTCATACAAAACAAACTCACTAGGCAATTGAATACTCTCTATAGGCAACATTACATAACTAGTAGCACTTGCTTCATCATCCAAGTTACAACTAAGCACAAAAAATGTTGTTAATAATATTAAAATGTATCTTTTCATATTCTTTTTTAATATATCTATTTCTTAATCCCTATTTGATAGATGCATAAAGTTACAAAAGGTTGCGTTTAAAACTAAAAAAACCTGGAAGAACCAGGTTTTTTTAGTTTTAAGAAGTAAAGTCTCTATTCTTTCTCTGCTATTGCAGCAACAATTTTTTCTTCTAATTCTTCCATTAACTCAGGATTATCTTTAAGTAAGTTTTTTACAGCATCCCTACCTTGACCAAGTTTTGTATCACCATAACTAAACCATGAACCGCTTTTTTTAACAATATTAAACTCTACTCCAATATCAATAATCTCACCTACTTTGGAAATTCCTTCCCCATACATAATATCAAATTCGGCCATTTGAAAAGGTGGTGCTACTTTGTTTTTTACTACCTTAACTCTTGTTTTATTCCCCATAACAGCACCATCGCTATTTTTAATTTGAGTCGACCTTCTAATATCTAATCTAACAGATGCGTAAAACTTCAATGCATTACCACCAGTAGTAGTCTCAGGGTTACCAAACATTACTCCGATTTTTTCTCTTAACTGGTTAATGAAAATTACCGTACAATTTGTTTTATTAATTGCTCCAGTAAGTTTTCTTAAGGCCTGTGACATTAAACGCGCATGCAACCCCATTTTGGAATCACCCATTTCTCCTTCAATCTCACTTTTTGGTGTTAGTGCTGCTACCGAATCAATTACAATAATATCAATCGCTCCTGAACGGATTAAATTTTCTGCAATTTCTAATCCTTGCTCACCATAATCAGGTTGAGATATAATTAAATTATCAACATCAATCCCTAATTTTTCAGCATAAAAACGATCAAAAGCATGTTCTGCATCAATAAAAGCTGCAATACCACCTTTCTTCTGAGCTTCAGCAATTGCATGTAAAGTTAATGTCGTTTTACCAGAAGATTCAGGACCATAAATTTCAATCACTCTACCTCTTGGCAAACCACCAACCCCTAAAGCTAAATCCAAACCTAAAGAACCGGTAGAAATAGCATCTATTTCTTCCACTGGCTTATCTCCCATTTTCATTACAGTTCCCTTACCGTATGCCTTGTCTAATTTATCTAAAGTAAGCTTTAGCGCTTTTAATTTTGCTTCTTTCTCTGAACTCATAAATCCCGTTTTATATTAACTTTTTGCTAAAGTACAGTTTCTTTTTACAGCATACAATCATAAATTTTTCAACTTATCAACATGCTCTTTTTGAAAAAAAAATGATTCCTTACGCAACCTTTTTTAAAATTCACCATCTAATAAATAAAGCGACATACGTATTAAAAGTTTATATGAGATTTTTAACAGTACATATCAATACAAATACACCTGGTTTTACAATTACAGCTTCTATAGTTTGTAATTGTAAATTAGATGGTGGTTAATATTCGTTACTTTTTAATACAAATGATTTTCGAGAAAACACATCGAAAAGTTATCATTCGATTAGAAATTTAGTAACGAATTAGCTCACAAAAAGCTCCTGTTTAAAACAGGAGCTTTTTGTATTTTAACAGCATACTCACAAGCCTTCAGAATAAAAAATGTATATTTACCGTTACTATTTTTTTTAACGAATTTACGCCTCTAGGGGCTCTATATATATTATGGCTTGTAATAATTGCGGTACCGGAACAGACGGGAAACCAAAGGGTTGCAAAAGCAATGGAACATGTGCTTCTGACAGCTGCAACAAACTTACTGTTTTCGACTGGTTGTCAAACATGAACTTACCTAGCGGACAAGAACCTTTCAACTGTGTTGAAGTGCGTTTCAAAAACGGAAGAAAACTTTACTATAAAAACACTGAAAAATTAACTTTATCAATTGGAGATGTTGTTGCAACTGAAGCTTCACCAGGACATGATGTCGGAATGGTAACTTTAACAGGGGAACTTGTTAAAGTACAAATGAAAAAGAAAAAGGTAAAGATTGACAGTGAAGATGTCAAAAAAATATACCGAAAGGCCAACCAAAAAGACATTGACATCTGGACTAATTCTCGTGAAAAAGAAGAACCTATGAAGGTTCGAGCGAGACAATTGGCTATTGAGTTGAAATTAAAAATGAAAATCTCCGATATTGAATTTCAAGGAGATGGATCAAAAGCTACATTTTATTACACTGCAGAAGAGCGCGTTGACTTCAGGCAATTGATTAAAGAATTCGCTAAAGAATTTAGTATTCGAATAGAAATGCGTCAAATCGGATTCCGACAAGAAGCAGCTAGACTTGGTGGTATTGGATCATGCGGAAGGGAATTATGTTGTTCAACATGGCTAACAGATTTCAGATCAGTAAGTACTTCTGCTGCTCGTTATCAACAATTGTCATTGAATCCGCAAAAATTAGCAGGACAGTGTGGAAAGTTAAAGTGTTGTTTGAATTATGAATTGGATTCTTATTTAGATGCTTTAAAACATTTTCCCGATAAAAACGTCAAATTAAGAACGAAAAAAGGAAATGCTGTTTCTCAAAAAACTGATATTTTTAAAGGAATGATCTGGTATGCCTATGAAGGTGAATGGATGAATTGGTTTATGATTACGACCAAGGATGCTAATGAAATTATTGCTGAAAATAAAAAAGGAAACATTGTCCCTAATTTAGAAGACTATGCTTCTGATTTAGTTGAAGAAGTAGCAGTTGAATTTGAAAATGTTGTTGGTCAGGATAGTTTAACTCGTTTTGACAAACCAAAACATAAGAAAGGTCGTAAGCCACATCAAAAAAGAAAATCTCAAAATTCAACAAATACAAAAGACACTCCGAATAATAGAAGAGAAAACTCTAACAAACGTCGCCCACAAAAGAAGACTGACGATAAAGAAAGCCCTAACAGACCACAAAACAAGCGTCACCCACAAAAGAAAAGGGACGACAAAGAAAACCCTAATAAACCTGCAAGGCAACAAAACAGGAACAAGAAACCTGTACATAAACCAAAGGCTCAAAATGGAGATGCTCCAAAAAAGTCACAACACAAACCGAGACCAAGACCTCAAGACAGAACTAAAAACAATCCAAAGAAAGACAATTCACCTCAAAAAGATGCGTAATTCCTTAGCCCTATTAATTTCAATAATAACGCTTGTTTCATGTGACTCAAAACATGTGCATGACGAATACAAAACCATATCTAATGGATGGAAAAAAGGAGATACTGTCACTTTCTCCTTTAAAGCACCGGACACTATCAATAGCTATAGTCTATTCTTAAATATTCGCAATAATAACGAGTATGAGTTTAGTAATTTATTCCTGATTGTAGGACTAACCCCCCCTGAAGGAAACAAAACTATTGATACTTTAGAGTTCGAAATGACTACTCCTAGAGGAGAATGGCTAGGAACAGGATTTTCTGAAATAAAAGAAAATAAATTGTGGTTTAAAGAACAATTTAAGTTTACAGAAAATGGTGATTACAGCGTTAGTATTGAACACGCCATCAGAAAAAATGGAAACACTAGAGGTATTACTGAATTAAAAGGAATAACTGACGTAGGTTTTAGAATAGAAAAAAACACACAAGAGAAAAAAGCATTATAGTATGGCAAAGAAAGTGCAAAAAAAAGCAGTAAAAAAAACTGCCGGCTTCGGAAAATTCATTAAATGGTTCTGGCTATTATTTGTGTTAGCTATTATCTGCGTTGCATTGCCATTTATTTTAGCATCAGCAGGTGCTTTAGGTGACATGCCTGACCATACCGTTTTAGAAAACCCTAAAACAAATCTTGCTTCTGAAGTAATTAGTTCCGACGGAAAGACTTTAGATAAAATTTATTTAAAGGACAACAGGACGCCTGTAGCTTACGAAGATTTATCAATACATTTAGTAGATAATTTAGTAGCTACCGAAGACGAACGTTTTTATGAGCATTCAGGAATAGATGTACAAAGAACTATTACTGCTATTATTCAAATGGGGCGCCGTGGTGGAGGAAGTACCATAACACAACAATTAGCAAAATTGTTATTTCATCAAAAAGAAGGAAGAGGAAGTTTACTTAATAGAATTAAACAAAAAATAAAAGAATACGTTATTGCTACTCGTCTGGAACGCCAATACACCAAACAAGAAATTATAACCATGTATTACAATATTTATGATTTTGGAAACAATGGTGATGGGATACGATCTGCAGCACGTATTTACTTTGGAAAAGAACCCAAAGATATTGACCAAGAAGAAGCTGCTATGCTTGTTGGTTTGTTTAAAAACTCGTCTCATTACAACCCAGTGAGAAATCCTGTTGGAGTTCGTAACAGAAGAAATGTAGTCTACAAACAGATGCACAGAAACGAATTGATTTCAGAGGCCCAAAAAGATTCTTTACAGAAGTTACCCTTAAGATTAGACCTTCACCCAGAAACACATAATGCAGGTATAGCTACCTACTTCAGAAGTCATTTAAAAAAAGAACTAAAGAAATGGATTAAAAAGAATCCGAAAAACAAAGAAGGTGACTTATATAATGAATATAAGGACGGCTTAAAGATATATGTTACTATAGACTCTCGTATGCAAGCATTTGCAGAAGAAGCTATGAAAAAGCATATGAAAAACTTACAAGGTGAACTTGATAAACAAAATAAGAAAAATAAAACCGCTCCTTTTAGAGATTTAGATAAAAAACAAGTAGACAAGTTATTAACACAGTCTATGAAATGGTCTGAACGTTATAGGATGTACACTAAGGAAATGGGGAAATCAAAAAAAGAAGCTTACGCCTCTTTTGATGTGAAAAAGAAAATGAAAATCTTCTCTTGGAAAGGTGAAATCGACACTGTAATGACGCCTAGGGATTCTATGTTGTATTACAAAAAATTTTTACATGCAGGTTTATTATCTATTGAGCCAGAATCAGGTCATGTAAAAGCATGGGTTGGAGGTATCAATCATAAACATTTTAAATATGACCACGCTAAACAAGGAACTAGACAAGTAGGCTCTACATTTAAGCCTTTTGTATACGCTACTGCCATTGACCAACTTAAATACTCTCCTTGTGACACAATGGAAGATTCTTTCGGATGTATATCAGCAGGTAGATACGGTCTACTAGAAGATTGGTGTCCTAAAAACTCTAATGGTAAATATTCTGGTAAAATCACGTTAAAAAAGGCCCTTGCTAATTCAGTGAACACTATTTCCATGCAATTAATGGATAAAGTTGGGCCTAAGAATGTAATACAAATGGCTCATAATTTAGGTGTTAAAAGTGAAATTATTGAAGCTCCTTCTATTTGTTTAGGAACTCCTGATTTAAGCTTATATGAAATGGTAAATTCGTATGGTACTCTGGCTAATATGGGACAATATGTAAAACCAACAATTATTTCAAGAATTGAAGATAAAAACGGAACGGTATTATATCAAAACACTCCTGAAACAAAAGACGTATTAAGTGAAGAATCTGCATATGTTACTGTAAAGCTAATGGAAGGTGTAACTCGTTTTGGGTCTGGACAAAGATTAAGAACAAAAAAAGGCTGGGGAGCTGAATACACCAAGGGCATTGTTACTGGTCACCCCTATGAATTCAAAAATGACATTGCAGGTAAAACGGGTACTACACAAAATAATTCTGACGGTTGGTTTATGGGAATGGTCCCTAACCTTGTAACTGGAGTTTGGGTTGGCGCAGAAGACAGAGCAGTACATTTCAGGTCTATAAGATACGGACAAGGAGCAACTATGGCTTTACCTATATGGGCACAATACATGAAGAGTTGTTATACAGAAAAAGACTTAAACATATCACAAGAACCATTTCTAGAACCCGAAAACCTTAGCATTGAAGTTGATTGCAAAAAAAGAGCTGAGGAAAATGAGGAAGACACCAATGGAGATTTAGATTTTTAAGATTACGATAATATAATATTACACCATGATTAAAAAAACAGTACAAAATGTAGAAGAAGCCCTGACAGGTATAAAGGACGGTATGACGTTAATGTTAGGAGGTTTTGGACTTTGTGGAATACCTGAAAATAGTATTTCTGAATTAGTCAAAAAAAACGTAAAAGGAATCACTTGTATTTCAAATAATGCTGGAGTTGATGACTTTGGATTAGGTTTACTACTACAAGGAAAACAGATAAAAAAAATGATATCCTCTTACGTTGGGGAAAACGATGAATTTGAACGTCAAATGCTTTCAGGAGAATTAGATGTCGAGCTAACTCCTCAAGGAACTTTAGCTGAGAAATGTAGAGCGGCACAAGCTGGTTTCCCAGCATTTTTTACTCCTGCAGGTTATGGGACTGAAGTTGCAGAAGGAAAAGAAACAAGAGAATTTAATGGAAAAATGTATGTTCTTGAAGAAGCCTTTAAAGCAGATTTTGCCATCGTAAAAGCATGGAAAGGAGATACTGCTGGAAACTTAATTTTTAAAGGTACTGCAAGAAACTTTAACCCCTGTATGTGTGGAGCAGCTAAAATTACTATTGCTGAAGTTGAAGAATTGGTTCCAGCAGGAGAGTTAGACCCTAATCAAGTTCATGTACCTGGAATATTTGTACAACGAATTTTTCAAGGAAAAGACTATGAGAAAAGAATTGAGCAACGAACGGTAAGACAAAGAAACTAGTTATGTTAGATAAAACAGGTATAGCAAAGCGTATTGCAAAAGAATTACAAGATGGTTACTTTGTTAATTTAGGAATTGGAATTCCAACCCTAGTTGCAAATTATATCCCTAATGGAATTGAAGTAGAGTTCCAAAGTGAAAATGGCGTTTTAGGAATGGGGCCGTTTCCTTTTGAAGGTGATGAGGACGCAGATATCATAAATGCAGGAAAACAAACCATTACTACTATGAATGGAGCTAGCTTTTTTGACTCTGCAACAAGTTTTGCTATGATACGCGGGCAACATGTTGACCTAACTATTTTGGGTGCTATGGAAGTTTCTGAAAACGGAGATATTGCCAACTGGAAAATTCCAGGTAAAATGGTTAAAGGTATGGGGGGAGCTATGGATTTGGTTGCTTCTGCTGAAAATATTATTGTCGCCATGATGCACACTAACAAACGTGGTGAATCAAAATTATTAAAAAACTGTTCACTTCCCTTAACAGGTGTTGGTTGCGTTAAAAAGATTGTAACCAATCTTGCGGTTTTAGAAGTAACAGAAAAAGGGTTTAAATTACTGGAAAGAGCTCCAGGAATTTCTGTTGAAGATATTCAAAAAGCCACTGAAGGAACCTTGATTATAGAAGGAGAAGTTCCTGAAATGATATTGGATTAGTTTCTAAAACACATTGTATAAATCGTAATATCATTCATAAATGATATTACGATTTATACTTTATATCCCTTTTGGTATGGCTTCTATAAGAGATTTTGTATAGGTTGATACTGGATTTTCATAAATTGAATCGGCTTCGCCTATTTCTTCAATCTCACCTTTATTCATAACCACCAACTGATCACTCATATACTTTACCACAGCCAAATCGTGTGAAATAAATATATAACTGAATCCGAATTTATCTTTCAATTCATTTAACAAATTCAATACTTGAGCTTGAACTGAAATATCCAATGCAGAAACCGACTCATCACAAATAATCAATTTCGGGTTAACTGCAATTGTACGTGCGATTCCTATTCGCTGACGCTGTCCCCCAGAAAATTCATGTGGATAACGATAAAAGTGCTCTTCTGACAAACCAACTCGTTTAAGCAACTCTAAAGTTTTTTCTTTACGTTCGGCGGTATTCTTATACAACTTATGAACTTGCATAGGTTCCATAATAGCTTTACCAACAGGAATACGCGGATTTAATGATGAATAAGGATCTTGAAATATTAACTGTATTTCCTTTCTTAAGTTCCTCAAGGCTGATTTAGATATTTTTGTTATATCCTCCCCCTTATAAAAAATTTCTCCAGAAGTCGCCTTATCTAATTGTAAAATAGCATTTCCTAAAGTAGATTTTCCACAACCAGATTCTCCAACCAGCCCTAATGTTTCCCCTTCGTACAAATCAAAACTAACATTATTTACTGCTTTAAAACTTGTGTTCTTAGTAAACAGTAGTCCTTTTGTAACATATTCTTTATCAATATTAACCACTTTTAATAATGGAGCTGCGCTATATATTGTTTCGTGGTTACTCGCCCTTTCAGAAGATGAAATAACAGTGTTTGATATTGAATTGCTTAAATAATCCTGAATCGTAGGCAACACTTCTAACCGTTCATTTACTGATGGCCTAGAGTTAATTAAGGCCTTGGTATAATCGTGTTTAGGGTTATTAAATACATCGGAAACGCTACCATTTTCAACAATCTTACCCTTATACATTACAACCACACTATTACTAATTTCAGAAACCAATGCTAAATCGTGAGAAATAAAAATAATACTCATTCCTGTTTCCTTTTGTATTGACTTAAGCAACAAAATAATTTCCTTCTGAACGGTAACATCTAATGCTGTTGTTGGCTCATCTGCAATTAAAACATCTGGTTTACAAGCAATAGCCATAGCAATCATAACTCGTTGCTTTTGCCCTCCAGAAATTTGATGAGGATATTTATTAAAAATTATTTCTGGTTCAGGAAGCTTTACCTTTTCAAATAACAATAACACTTCTTGTTTCGCTACTGATGGCGACAAATTTAAATGGCGCTCTAACACCTCAATAACTTGCCTTCCACAAGTAAGTGAAGGGTTTAAAGATGTCATTGGCTCTTGAAAAATCATTGCAATTTTATTTCCTCGAAGTTTCTGAAAATCAGTGTTACTGTATTCTAACAAATCATCTCCTAAATAATTGATTTCTCCCGAATTATATTTTGTTTGTTTTATAGGCAACAAACCTAAAATTGCCAATGATGAAACAGATTTTCCTGAACCTGATTCTCCTACAATTCCTAAAATTTCATTCTTCTTTAACTGGTAAGAAACATCAAATAATACTTGATTTGTACCTTGATGACTTTCAAAAGAAATAGATAGATTTTTAACGGTTAGAATATTCATTCTACTAAAATAATATAAAAAACTTACTTTTTTTTTAAAAATTAAACTTATAAGAATTAACAAATTCACTATTTAAAAAAAATCAATTAAACAACCACTCAAACACCTCACAACATGATAGATAGAGTTTGTTATATTTTACTTATATTTGTGAGATTTTTATTTTAAACCCATAATAGTAAAATTACTATGACAAAAACCTACTCTATCAAGAATAAAATTTTTTTTAGTGCTTTTGTACTTATCTCCTATTTTTCATTTTCTCAAACGAAACAACAAATAAAAGAGTTTACTAAAGACTATGACTTTCAAAAATTAAAAGAACTAGAAACTTCTTTTCAACAAAACTTTTTTTCAGAAAAATTAAGAGCCACTAGAATTGCTGAGCAAAACAATTGGCCTATTCGCTATACAAATGACAAGGGTACACTATTTGAGCTAAAAAGAATAGCAAAAAATGGGACTCCAATTTATTATCGAACATTTAACACTAATGCAGCTAATTCTACAAGAGCTAGTTTTTTACATAGTGGTGGCTTCTTTGGTTATAACTTAGATGGACAAGGAATGACAGCCCATGTATGGGATGGGGGGCTTGCCAGAACAAATCACCAAGAATATACTTCAGGAAGTAGTCGTTATTCAATAGGAGATGCTACTAGCGCATTGCATTTTCACGCTGCTCACGTTACTGGAACTATTATTGCCTCAGGAGTTGATTCAGGTGCAAAAGGAATGGCTCCTCAGGCGCAAGCTATTGGATATGATTGGACAAATGATATTTCTGAAGCAACAAATGCTGCTGCACTCGGAATGTTACTATCTAACCATTCATATGGTTACATAGCTACAGATATACCTGATTATTTTTTTGGCGCTTACTTACAAGACTCTAGAGAATGGGATGAATTAATGTACAATACCCCTTACTACCTAATGGTTGTTGCCGCAGGTAATGATGGAATTGATGATTCTTCAAACGCAAGTCCTTTAAACGGAAACTCAGCTTATGATAAACTATCTGGACATGCTACATCAAAAAACAATCTAGTTATTGCCAATGGTCAAGACGCAAGTATTGACTTTGTAGGAAACCTAATAAGTGTTTCAAGGAACTCTGGAAGTTCTGAAGGCCCTACTGATGATTTACGTATCAAACCAGACTTAATGGGTAACGGAACCAACTTGTACTCTACATATGAAAGTACAAATGTTGCGTATGGATATGCAACAGGAACATCAATGGCATCACCGAACGTATCTGGTTCATTACTTTTATTACAACAGCATTATAATAACACTAACGGTGTATTTATGAAAGCAGCCACATTAAAAGGCCTGGCTTTACACACTGCAGATGACACAGCAACTGTTGGTCCTGATGCACAAACAGGCTGGGGACTTATGAATACTAAACTTGCTGCACAAACAATTGACAAACACAGTTTACAACAATCATGGATATCAGAAGAAGTATTAACTAATGGTGGTACTTTTACGATAATTGCTGAATCTGATGGTACTAACCCATTATTAGCCTCTATTTCATGGACCGACCAAGCTGGGGTAGCTAGTGTAGGCACACCTAATGATGCTACTGCTGTATTGGTAAATGATTTAGACATTAAAGTAACCCAAGGTGGTTTTACAGGAGACGCATGGAAACTTACAGGTGTAGATACAAATACTACTGGGGACAACACCGTAGACCCTTATGAAAGAGTTGACGTAAATGGAGCTTCAGGTACTTATACCATTTCTGTTACACACAAGGGAACTTTAGTTGGAGGCCCTCAAAATTTCTCCATAATTCTTACAGGCTTGACTAGTGCTTCATTAAGTGTTGTAGAATTTGATTCGAAAGATTTAGCTATATATCCAAACCCTACTAAAGGAGTAGTTAACCTTCAGATTCAATCTGCAACAAATACTGATGTTATGATAAATCTTTTTGATCTTCAAGGCCGAAAAGTGTTTCATACTTCTAAGGAATCTAATTCTGGATTATTCCAGACAGCATTGGATTTTGGCAAACTTGCTAACGGAGTATATTTAATTGATATTCAGCAAGGAAATAAGAAAACAACTAAACGAATCATTATCAATAATTAATTGTCAATTAATTATAAAAAAACCGAAGCTTTTAGCTTCGGTTTTTTTACACATATATAATTTCCTTATCTGTCAAAATAGATTCTCTTTTAAACTTTAAAAACACTTGCGCTACGGCAATGGTATCCTTTTCACAGTAGTTAACAATTCTACCTAAATCATTTTCTTTATAATAGACTCCTGCAACTTGGCTACCATCAATATCATCTTTTGGTGATGGAACTCCTAAAATACTCGTTAATAATTTTAATGAAGTGTAATGTTTATAGTCGCCAAACTTCCAAAGCTCCAAAGTATCTAAGTGTGGAATTTCCCAAGGTTTTTTTCCAAACAAATTTAATGCTTTAGGCAGTTCTATTTGGTGAATAACCATACGCCTAGCTATGAATGGAAAATCAAATTCTTTACCATTATGGGCACATAGTAAATGATATGGTTTAAAGAAATGCTTATCTAACAATACTTTAAAGTCTAATAAAACCTGTTGCTCTTCTCCCGAAAAAGAAGTAACCCTAAAGTTTCTATCTGAATTATTGGCTACAAAATAACCCACAGAAATGCATACTATTTTCCCAAACTCAGCCCAAATCCCAGCTCGATCGTAAAACTCCTCAGGTGAGAATTCTTCTTTCCTTTGGTATTTTGTTTTTTGTTCCCAAAGCTCTTGAACATTATCATCAAGCTCATTGTAATTTTCGAATTCTGGAACAGTTTCAATATCTAGAAATAGGATATTTTCTGATTTAATTTTTTCAAGCATACTACTATTTAATTAGGTTTCCTTAATTGAATCTTCTCTTTGTAATAGTTTGCTTGGGAATTTAAAGATACATATAAATTCTTAAAACAAAGATTGTTGCTCACATCCTTGTTCGTGTTCTAATAACCATTTTTTTCGCCATAATCCACCAGCATATCCAGTAAGAGACCCGTCAGACCCTACAACCCTATGACATGGGAGCACAATCCAAAAAGGATTTTTACCGTTTGCAGTAGCTACTGCTCTAATCGCTTTTTCATCGCCTAATAAACGAGCTTGCCTTAAATAGGTAGTGGTGTGACCGTATGGAATTTCAGAAAGGGATTTCCAAACACTTTTTTGAAAATCAGTACCGTTATAATTCAATTGTAATTCAAATGCTTTTCTATCTCCTTTAAAGTATCCTTGTAATTGGTTGACACATTTTTGAAGATAATCAGGGATTATTTCTGAAGCTTCTATTTTATCATCCAAAATAGAGATTTTAGAAACACCTTGTACACTTCCTATAATTTCACAAACCCCTAGCGGTGTTTTGATATATACCGTTTCCAAATCGCTACTCTTCATCAATTATTCCTAAGCGCTTAGCACGGTCCACCCAGTTTTTTCTAGCTAATTGTTGCATATCTGAATCCGTATCACTTTCGTCCATTATTTCCAAGCCTAATAAGGTTTCAATAACATCTTCCATGGTGACAGCACCACTCACTGAACCATATTGATCTACCACTAAGGAAATATGCTCTTTTTCAGCAATAAATTTATCTAATAAATTAGGAATTGGCACATCGCGGTTTACGACCATTATTTTACGTTGCAACTCGCTTAACAACATCTGATCTTGATCTTCAGCTAATTGTTTATAGATGTCGTCCTTTAACACATATCCAATTATATTATCTGGTTGTTCTTGATAAATTGGTATGCGTGAAAACCGTAAATTTTTATTTGCTTCATAAAAATCTTTAATATTAGTGCCTTCTTCAGCTATTTTCATGACGCTTCGTGGAGTCATAACATCTTTAGCTAATATAGATTTGAAGTTTAATAAATTCTTAATTACTTTTGATTCTGATTCCTCAAACACCCCTTCTTCTTTAGCTATATCTGCCATAGTTGAAAAATCTTCTCTGCTCAATACACTTTCTCCATGTGCTCCTTTACCAATAAGTTTAGTAGTTAATTGTAAAAGCCATAAAAGGCCTGTCCATTTTAAAGGAAACATTAATACTTTTAATGCTATAGCAGTAAAATTTGCTAAATTCCTCCAATAAGTTGCCCCTATTGTTTTTGGGATTATTTCTGAAACAACTAATATTAACATCGTCATAATAGCTGATACAACTCCTACAATATTGAACCCTAAAACATCTATTTTATAAGGCAGCTGTTCCGCTTGTACTCCTACTAAAATAGCACCTACAGTATGTGCGATGGTATTTAAAGTAAGAATAGCAATCAAGGGTTTATCAACATCCTTTTTCATTGCCTCTAACTCTAAAGCATACGCTTTTCCTTCTTTCTTTTTTACATTAAGAAATGTATTGGTTACACTTAACAATACTGCTTCTAATACTGAACATAAAAAAGAAAAGAAGATTGATACTGTGGCATATATAATGAGTAATGTCATTAACTGTCTGTTATTAAAAATTGATTGTTGTTTTAAAACGTGTTAATAAATCGGAAGAAAACTTATTAATCAAATCTTGCTCTGATTTATCAACTACGCCATCTGCTTTTGCTAATTGTTCTAGCGATTTAATAAAAAATTCATAGGCTTCATCAGGACCGTTATCAGTATACGTTTCAATTATTCTTTTATACAAAAGATCAACCGAAGAGCTATTGGCTACTTCATAATTAAACGACCATTTAATAGCATCTAATTCTGGATGATCCTTTAAAATTATATTTAATTCATCAGTCTCTGCTTTCGATATTATACCGTCTGCCATTGCAACTAGATATAATAATTCCCCAAAAGTTTGATATAATCTATGCCTGCTTACCATTTTTTGAGTTTGGTTAGTACTCTAAAGATAAGATTTATTAAATAAACTTAGTTATTAGCCTGAATTACGATATTAACTTTACAATATCCTTAGCAAAATAACTAGCTATTATATCTGCCCCAGCACGCTTAAAAGCCATGGTGCTTTCCATCATGGTTTGATCGTGATTCAACCAACCTTTTTCTGCCGCTGCTTTAACCATAGCATATTCCCCACTTACTTGATACACAGCTACGGGAACGTCAAATTCATTTTTTACCTCTCGTACAATATCTAAATAAGGCATTCCTGGCTTAACCATTACAATATCAGCCCCTTCGTCAATATCCATTTCTGTTTCACGAAGTGCTTCAAAACGATTGGCATAGTCCATTTGATAGGTTTTCTTATCTCCAAATCCTGGTGCAGAATCTAAAGCATCTCTAAAAGGACCATAAAAAGCAGAGGCATATTTAGCTGAATAACTCATTATACCAACATCTATCATTCCTTCATCCTCTAAAGCTTCACGGATCACTCCTATTCTACCGTCCATCATGTCGCTTGGAGCTACAAAATCAGCTCCAGCTTCTGCGTGAGAAACGGCCATTTCAGCTAGTAATTCAGCTGTTTCATCATTTAAAACAATTCCATCTTCAACAATTCCATCATGACCAAAAGAAGAATATGGATCCAAAGCAACATCAGTCATAACTAACATTTCTGGACATGCATCTTTTACTGTTTGAATAGCGCGTTGCATCAAACCTTTAGCATTTAAAGCTTCAGTACCTGCATTATCCTTTAATTTATCTGGAACTTTAACAAATAACAATACCGACTTTAATCCCATTGCCCATAGTGCTTTTACCTCCATATACAATAAATCCAAACTAAAACGATAATAGTCAGGCATCGAGGCAATTTCTTCTTTTACCCCCATTCCTTCAACCACAAAAAGTGGTACTAAAAAATCGTTTGGAGTAATGTTATTTTCACGTACTAATGATCTGATTGCTTCATTAGTTCTTAAACGTCGGTTTCTTCTAAGTGGATACATATTTTTATTTTAAACTAGCTATAAATTTT
>Ga0209291_1000757_pt1 | contig 30488 bp, 37 predicted proteins | sample GOMGulsemesocosm_FD_184633 | JGI IMG/M metagenome (GOLD analysis project Ga0209291, IMG submission 184633) | Methane-oxidizing microbial communities from mesocosms in the Gulf of Mexico - GOM9B Gulf of Mexico (SPAdes) (version 2) | ecosystem: Environmental > Aquatic > Marine > Cold seeps...
TGTAAAAGTTGTTATATACGCTTGTTAGTTGCAAGTTTTAAAAAGAAGCCAACGCTTTTTGCAACCGCACAAGTAAAAGAGTTGAGAAAAACAACACATTTACTTTTTGTCCGCCTACCGCTTTATATAAACATTCCTAATTCTTTAGTTAATCGCTTATTTGCTATTTCTATGTATTCAGGGTTCAACTCAAACCCTATAAAATTTCTATTTAATTTTCGTGAAACAACTGCTGTCGTTCCGGAACCCATAAAAGGATCTAGTACTATACATTCTTCCACTTTTGCATTACATTCACAATCTGCAGCCCAATCCAAAGTTTTAGATTCATAAACCCAACCTGGTTTATGTCCGTCTTTCATTCTATTACTTCCTTGGTCTAATTTGTCAGCTGCTAAATCTCTGGCATCAACTTTAGAGTTATAACTGGCTTTTGCTGTTGGTACAAGCTTTCTGTCAACTACTCGTTTATATGGTGTTTTACATTTCGAGCAACAACCATATTCAGAAGTAGATGCTTTGATACAATCAACTATTAATTTCTCTGGATATGTTGCAAAATGAGCATCACGATAACCTTTTGTTGTTATTTCCCATACACTTTTTTTATTAGCTTTAGAGGTATGTAATAATTCTCCATTCTCTTTTAAAAAGTTTTTATGATTTTTAAAGGATGAGCCATTTAATCCAATTGGTATTCCACCTGTTCCTTGATTTCCTTTTCTATTATCTGATGGGCGTGGATTTCGTTTAGGTAAAACAGCCTTCATTTTTCCATTGGTTCTTCCTGGAACTCTATCACTTCCTTTTTGCCCTTCAATATCTTGTATCATTCTTCTAACGGTAGCATCTTTAATAGGTGTTTTAATTGCTTCGTGGTCATAAAAATATTTGCTCGATTTTGATAATAAGAAAATATATTCGTGAGATTTAGTACACCTATCTTTTACACTTTCTGGCATTGGGTTTGGTTTGGACCAAATTATATCTTGTCTTAAATACCAACCAGAGTTTCTTAATGCTAAAGCAACCATCCAAGGAATACCAACTAGATCCTTTGGCTTTATGTAATTGTCTCTAAATGGTTTTGAAATGTATTCACATTCTGGACGTTTTGAGTTTTTAGATTCTTCTATATTATGCCCTTTTCCACTTCCACCGTAACTATCTCCAAGGTTTAGCCATAAAGTTCCATCCCCTCGAAGCACTCTTTTTACTTCCGTAAATATTTGGACCATCTTATCTACAAATTCATTTGGAGTATTTTCTAAACCTAATTGACCATCTACACCATAATCACGCAATCCCCAATAAGGCGGAGAAGTAACGCAACAATGCACACTATTATCTGGAAGGGTTTTAAGTCCTTCTAAACATTCAGAATTATAAATAATATTTTGGTCCATAATTATACTTTTGTTTTTTTAATTACCGTATCAAGTATTCCTAAAAAGTCATACCTAATACTACATTCGTTATCCACGCTTTTCTTTTTAAAACCAGTTCGCTTCGCCAACTAACACCGTTTATAATTCAGCCTCCTACGTCAGCCGAAATCATAAACTTGTACGTTATACAGCATTGAAAAGCGTTGGTGTTTGAGCTTTTTCAATAATTTTATAATTCGTGATTAATATTTCAGTTTTTCGGTTGTTAATGTTTCTGCGTTCTCCAATTTCAATTACATTTAAGTTTCTCTTTTTAGCTTGAGATAAAATAAAAGGATGGTCAAATTCACTCATAGCGAATCTTATTCCTGTAGCTTCTAAAGTGTCAAATAAATCAATACTATCTGCTTTAGTCCACTTTGGAGTATTGTAATTGTCTTCTGTTTCTATGTAAGGAGGATCAGCGTAAATAAATCTGTCTTTTTTTCCAATATGTTTATCACTTACATAAATACCATCAAAGAACTCTCTAAAATCTTTACTCCTTAACATTGTGTTTTTCATTTCACTCGAACAAATTTTGATCAAGGCTTCAACTTTTTGTTTATAAGAACAATCACTATGAATTAATCTAAATGTATCGGCTTTTCCTAAGTAACTAAACCCTGATAAATACATAAATCTTAATGCTTTTTTAACTGGATCTGTTTCTAAATTTTCTTTCCAGTAATAAAATAAGTCTTCACTCATTGGGGTTATTGAAAATAAGTTGATCAAGTCGTTCATATTTTCTTTTACAACTATGAATAAATTAAAAACATCATTATCCAAATCATTCAAAATACTGTATTCTGATTTTGGCTTACTGAAGTAAATAGATCCAGTTCCAAGAAAAAGCTCATAATAAATTTTATGCGGAGGAAAACAAGGTATAATCTTGCTTGTCATTTTACTTTTATTTCCTAATCTTCTTAATATCATAACTATAATTAAAAACGCTGTATAACACTGTTTATATTCCATTTTCGTACCTCAAACGGTATATACACTTACCGTTAGCGTTTATAATCTTTTAATACATCAATAGCTTTATCTGTAAAAACGTGTTTACTATACCCGTAGTAAGTCATAAATTCTTGCATATTACAATCACTAACAACACCTATATTTAATTGCTCTTGGTGGTATTGTTTAGCATAAGCAATCATTTCTTTAGTTACACTATTTCTAATTAAGCTTTTTTCTAATTTAGCTTTTAATTTATTATTGTTTTTCTCTAAAAATTTCGTTGGTGTCATTTTGTTTATTTTTTTTTAAGTTCTTAATTCACGCAAAAAAACATAGCTTAACCATTATTAATTTTTCATAACCTTTTCTATCAATTCCATTGGATTAGTCTTGTATGTATAGCAGTATGCTCCAATGATGAAAAACATTGGTATTGTATAAGGCCATACATTTAAAGCTACCCATTCGGAAGGAACGCACGACACCAAGGCAGCGAACACTACTACTGCGATTAAAATTATTTTTATTAGATTTTTTATAAATTCCATAGTTAAACAAATCATAACACGGTATAAAATGACCATGCTTAATAATAGCCGTTGTGACTTCAAACTTTTTTGATTAGCACGGCATTTACACTAATCATTAATCCTCATTAAATTCCTCTGCTTGCTTTTTAGTTTCAAACATTACTATTTTACCTTGTGAGGAAAACATAACTTCCTTACTGTCTAAAATCATGCATGGAGCGTACATTATTGCATTGTTGATTTCAACTTTTTTAACCCCTCTTTTAAAACTTACTATCCCCATTTTTTTATGATTTTTAAGTGGTTCTCAATTACTTTAAAATAATTCTAATTGTGTGCCCTGGTCAGTGGGTAAAAATGTTATTGATTTTCCGTTGATAGTTACATATTGATTAGCATCATAAGTAAATAACTGGCCATTATAGCCACGTTCTCGTTTGCCTTCAGTTACTTCTATATGGCATAAATCACTAGGTAGTGGTTTTAAACTTCCTTTATATTCATCGAGGAAAACTACTTTTTTGGCTGAGCACCATAAATATCCTTTTGCTCCGGAAGCACCATAACCGGTAATTACATATTTAATATTGTTGTGAATAATGATTTCTTTGGCTTTATTTTCAGAAAGCTGCTGCACACTATTTACTTTACAGTAATGATTTAGTATTGGTCTAGGCACGTAAATTTCCATACTCCATTTTTTAATTAATTACAAATCACTTTCACTCATAAAAGGAACATCTGCAAGCTCATATCCTTTAGGTAAGCCATATTCTACCATATATTTTTTTATTTGGCTTGTAGATAGGTAATCTGAACTATCAGCGTGCATATCGCCTGTTACAGCAATCATAGCAGCCCTAATTTTTGCACCAACTTTCCTGCAATATTTTCCGTTCCCAGCATATAGTGCGTTTAGTTCTCCTTTTTTTGTTGATTTTGTAAAGTCGTGCTTTGGCACGCTGTTTGTATTTTGGGTGGTAGACATAAAAAATAAATTTACTGGTTAGTTAATTTGTAAGATCACCAACAGTGTTGGTAGCACTGTTGGTGATTGTTGGTTGTCTGTTGGTTACTTTTCTACAAACACAAAGCACTTATCCGTGTGTGCTGTTTTAAAAGCTTTTGGTTGCAGTTTAGTTTTATCTAACACTTGCTGTTTTGCTGTTGCTTCACAATTTTTAACAAAGTTTCTTACTACTTTGTGTTCTTTTGGGCTCTCTCCTTTTTTACGTGTACTCATGGTTTTTGTATTTATAATTGATTATTGGCAACATGGTTGCTTTGGTTATTAATTACTTGGTTCTTGGTTGAAAATTATCTTTGAAATACTTTTTAGCTACTAGCCACTTATCATTGTGGTTTTTAGGGTTTCTAGCTATCATATCTCCAGCTTTTGGACTTCCGTTTTTCTTATCTGCATCAGATATCGAAACACCTATTAACTGATCTCCTTTTTTGTAAGGTCGCATTTCAGCAATATTTTTTCTTGTGTATTCTTTGTACGTTGACATTGGTATTTTAGTTTTAATTATTAATTCTCTTTGTTCTATTTCGTTTTCGTAAAGCCTAGGTATTGACATTGTTGGTGCTTTGTTGGTTAGTGTTGGTTGGTGTTGAATTTATTTCTATAATCATCTACACAACTATCTAAAGAGTACTTTTTATTAGGAGAAAATGAAGCGTATTTCCAACCAAAAGAAACGGCTTTTACCAGTTCTATTTCTCTTTTTTGCGCTAACTCTTTAGCCGCTTTCTTTTCTTTACGGTTATCTAAAAACAATTTAAACGCAAATACCCCAGCTGTTGCGGCTAATGCAAATCCCGTATGTTTTTCTACTGAAAAATTAAGTTCTTTCAAATTCAGCTTTCTTTTTAAGTCTTTTACTTCCCCCTGTAGATCATTGCTTTTGTCAATGAATAAATATAATTTCCATACTAAAAAAGCTATTACTATCATTAATACGAGTATGCTAATTATGTATGATGCTTCGGATGTGCTGTTAAGTGTTGTTGTCATTGTTGGTGCTTTGTTGGTTAGTGTTGGTTGCTTGTTGGTTCTTTTAATTGTCTATCAATCGCTTCTTTTATGATGTACAGGTTTGAAGGCACTACATCGATAATTTGTAATAGAAAAATAGCTTCATATACCTTTAATTTAATTTTGTGCGTTTTAGGTATTTCCTGTTTATCTATTTTTTTATTAAACTGTTTCCAAAGGTTTTTAGCTAAGTCAAACTTGAATTTATTATCGGTTGTTGGCTCAATTAAATCAGCACTATACGCGTTAATTACTCGTATCACCTCTTTTACACAATAGGTACTTAGCTTTTCTAGTTTTATGGTTTCTAGTATCATGTACGGTTGCTTTCTAAAATTGGATTTTCGTTTGCAGCACTTGGATTGTTGTATAAAAGTAGTGTCCTGGTAAAAGGAAAATATTTAGTGTATGAGTTTTGTTTAACACTACTAAACCTTTTAATCATACCGTTAAAAACGGTTTCAGGTAACTTAAAATTTTCCTTAACTGGGCTGTAAAAAACTGGGTTCACCCTTGCACCATTTGGTTTTGCTAATTTTAAATTAGCGTGTTCTGGAGCCAACATTACTACCATTTTATATTTGGAGCAGTTAGGACATCCCATCCAGTTTTCTTTTCCGCATTTACATTTACTAGCCATAACTTATATTTTTGAGTGCTTTTTTGCGTTTAACTTATTAATTGCTGTACCAACTTTGTTGTGAAATGTTGCTGGTAATGTGGTTGTTACATAGTCCTGAAACTCTTCTATTGTATATTTTTTTGCTTCATATTTATTTAAAGCAGCAACAAATTTTCGGTGGTCACTTTTGTTTTCTTTTCCCTTTTTAGCGTTGCTAACTTGCTTGTTTTTAGCGGTTTTTTTACGCCTTTGTGCTTTATCAAACTTCTTTTCCCAATGCCAAAAACCTCCTTCATGGGTTTCAGTACGGTTGCTTTCAAAAAACATACTTGGGTATAGTGCATAATGCCCCTCTTTACCACACCATGCTACGGCACGCATGAGCATCCAACGCCATTTTAACAAATGCTTGAGCATGGTATCTTTATGATACAATTGCTCTACATGATTTTGCAATTTGTTATCTTCAAAATTCAATATTGCTTTCATCCATACACCAGCATAGGCTTCTTTACCTTTCCATAATTGAGCAGAATGTTTTAAAAAGTCTTGAATTACCAGGGTTTTAAATTCCTCTTGGCTTAATGTTCCCTTTTTAGCTTCAAATTTTAGTAACTCAGCATCAATTGGCACATAATTATTGTGGTCCTGGTCGGAAAGTTCGGCCGCCAGTTTACTTGGTTCTTGTATTTGCTGGTTAAGATGCGCGGAAACCTGATTTAATGCTTGTGGCTCGCTGGAAGTTTCGCTTTCTTTCTTGGTGTTCTTGTAACCTTGGCTCTTGTTACTTAAATTTCCTTTTAAAAGTGTTGAGCTATCAACACGCTCTTTTTTTAAAGTTTCTTTTAAAGGTCTAGTTGTATTACGAGTATTGCAACAACTTGTCGTTTTAAACAACGTAAAAGACTGATTTTCAGCGCTCAACTTTTTTGAAAGTTTGTAATCCAAAACAAGTACTATTTCGGGTGAAAAATACGCCTTGGTAGGCTTTTTTGTACCGTGATACTCGTACCCAACCAAAACACCAAGCTCATACAAACGGTTAATGTGACGTTGTACTGTACGTTTACTCATGTCGAGTATTGGCGCTTCTTCTTCCTTACTTATTTGCTTAGTGGCTAAATTATGGCTGTTAATTTGCAGTTTTGGCAATGTACCTGTAGTAGTAACGCCTGTATTTTTAAATAACTCATTGCGTTTTTTTAATTGAGAAACATAACTACTTAACAAGGTAGTAAACACCATTTCGGTAGGTGCTTTTATTTTTTTAGGAGCTATTTTTATGGCTTTTAAACGGTTTGTTGCATTAAAAGCATCCACCTGTTGGTTGTATGTTGCCTTATTGTTGGCTGTTGGTTGAAACAAGGCCAAGGCCTTTGTGTCTTCAGGTGTATGAACAGCACGTTTATTATTCATACGTACTAAAGTGTTGTACGCTTCAATGTTTATGCGCTCTTGCTTGATACTTTCGTTATACGCGTGTGCTTTTTTACGGTACTGGTTTAATGATAATTTAAAAGCTTCACCATTAATATATGGGTACTCATAAACATTTTTGCCAACACTGTTGGTTGTTGTTGGTTGCCTGTTGGTACTTTGTTTGTTGATACCGAAGTTATTGTGTATCTTTGCGTTAAGGGCGTTGTTTCTTGAATGTAATATTTGCATAAAATATATACTTTAATAATTGTGTGGTAACGATTGTTGAGGATCAACAACTAAATTTAAAACCCATTCGATTGCACTCGAATGGGTTTTTGTGCGAAAAGATGTTACTCCTTTCTTCCTTGGTATGGTGTACTGTTGGTAGCTGTTGCCAATTTATTAAAATAAGCTGCTTTGCTATCCAGCAGAAAAGTTCTGTTTAAATCACATTTAATTTTATCCAACTGAGCCAATAAACCTATTTGCATTATGTTTAAATCGGCATAAACGCCTTTTTTAAAGGCTTTAAAGGCTTTTTCTAATGGGTTTGGCATTAGTGCTGTTGGTTGTTCGTTGGTTGTTCGTTGGTTCGTTGGTTGTTCGTTGGTAAATGTTGGTGACATAATATATTGTGTGAGATTATTTAGTTAGTATTATTTCTCTTTTCCCTAGCCAATAGGCATTAAAAGAAGAAACACGAATTAACATACTTGATGTTTTTGTTTTTCCTTTTTTGGAAAACTCTATTTTCCCTTCATTTAACATATCTGATATAGCACGTTTGGATAAACCTGTTTCTTCAGCAATTTTTGCGGTTGTTGCCCAGTCTAATAATGCCATAACTTACGCTTGAAAAGTTTTAAATTTTGCGGTTCTAGCTTCTTCCTTTAAAACTAATTCCATAATATTTTCATAATACAACTGACTGTTAACCAGACCACAAACTACTTGACGTATATAACAGAGCTTATTAACCCTTTTTTTCGGCATAGTTGTTGGTTTTATTTCACCTTTTTCAACCATGTGTTGGTAAACCTTAGGTGCGTATGTACTCCCCAAAACAGACGTTACCCGATCTTTACCTGATGAATTAAATGTATGGTTACTCATAACTTACTTTTTTATGCTATTGCTTTTTATTACATTGCAATAACGATTGCATAACGATTGCAAATATATAAACAAAGTTCTATTTTACAAACATAATTCTAATTTAATTAGAATTTATTTTACATTTTAAAGCTAACCAACCAGAAATGAGAGTAATACATAGAGTTAAGATTTTAATAGATAATAAAAATATTTCAATTAGTGCTTTTGAAAAAAGCATTGAAATGTCTAACAACTCTATACAAACAGCGATTAAAAGGGAGGCTAGTGTAAAAGACGATGTTATAAACAAAATTCTAAATGTTTATTCAGATGTAAGTCCTATTTGGCTGTTAACCGGAAAAGGTGAAATGTTATTAAAGGACCAGGAACAAGGTTTAGGTAATGTTGCTGAAGCACCAACAATGTACCAACAAGAACCAACAGCAAGTTTAAATCAGTTTTCTACAAGAGAAATAGTAACCTATATCGTAGATAACGATGTTGATTTTTTAGAAGATGCAGTTTTTAGAACTTATATAAAAGCTACTTACTATGAGGCTAAATATGAAGAGGTAGTTAAGAAATTAGGGGAGAAATAGGTTTAAATGAAACCTATAAACTATTTTAAAGAGTGCGGAATAGTAATAAAAACTAGTATGTTTTACGTATATTGTTAGCTAGATAACCGTTATATAATTAAATTTGCGATAAATTATTTTTTAGATACTATAAATTATGGAAAACACTACTACTATGACTTTTGAGGACTATGGCAATGAGAATGGTATGCGTTTTTGGTGGGCAACAGAGTTTGCAGATATGCTAGGGTACACTTCTTTAAAATCATTTACTAACCCTATAAACAAAGCTATACAGTCTTGTATGGCTGCAAATATTGATTTCAACGATAACTTTGTTAGAAAACAACGTGTTGTAGATGGTAAAACAATTGACGACTGGAAATTAAGTAGGTTTGCTTGTTATATGGTGGCTATGAACGCTGACCCTAAAAAGCCACAAGTAGCAAAGGCTCAGGTTTATTTTGCCGATCAGGTAGAAAAAGTTAACCTTATGCTTGAGGGAAGAGATGACCTTGAACGCATACATATTAGAGATGAAATTAAATCAGGAAATACTGCTTTAAATTCTGCCGCTAAAAGCCATGGTGTAGTTAATTACGGTTTATTTAATGATGCCGGATATAGAGGTTTATACAATCAAGGCCTTAAAAAAGTTAAAGCAAAAAAAGGTATTACTAAAGGTGACCACTTTGATTATATGGGCAGAACAGAATTAGCTGCTAATTTATTTAGAATTACTTTAACAGAAGAAAAGTTAAAAATGAGTTCTTCCAATAATGAAAAAGTTGCAATGAATATTCATAAAAATGTTGGTAAGGGTGTTAGGAAAATGGTTAAGGACAATACTGGCCAATATCCTGAAGACCTAAAAACAGAAAGAAGGCTTAATGAAGTGAAAAAAGAACTCAAACAAGCTAATAAAAAACTTAATAAATAAACTACCATAAAACAAACGTGTTAAGGCTATTAATTAAACTATCAAGTTTGTTTTTAGCCTTTTTTAGTTTTGATAATGCTTTTTCTTCAACGGAATCAGACAAGCCTTGTTTAACTTCATTGTCTATAAAATCTTTATCAAATAGCTTTTTTAATGCTTCTTGTCTGCGAATATGATTAGGGGTTGTACTCATTATTCTGCTACTTTTTCTATGGTGGTTAATTCTTCCTCGTCATATTGCTTAACCAAATCTAATACCTGGTCCTTGTTTTCTTCGGTAATTGCTTCTTCAGCTAAGGTTAATAAATACCTGCTTCTAGTAGATGTTATATGACTAAAGAGTATTCTAATTTTCTTCTTTAAACCTTCAACTTCATCTTGATACTTATTATACACCAAACCAACAGCAAAAGGCATGGCTAACATACATACTACCAATGAAACTATATAATAGTATTTAGGATAATCTAACATATCTACAACCGTATAATACATATAAAATAACCCTATGTACAAGCTGGTACCATACAACACTTGTTTCCCAAATTTGTAAGTTGTTTTTTCAATAAATGTTATTACTAATGAAATTAAAGAGAAGAGAGTTACCCCTAATGGCCACCCAAACTCACCCAGAAAAAGTTGAAAGCTTTCAAATTTTAAAAATTTAGCATTTTCTTTTGCTTCTGTTAATGTTTTATATTTTTGGTTTTTTGTTGAGTTGGCCAATTCATACTCTTTAACTGCATTTGGCAATAAATTATTAAATTCTGTAATGTTTATTTTTCCTTTATTATAGCTGAATGTTAGGTTTTTAACTACCGATAATTTAGCTGTGTTTAATTCTTTACTTTTTTTCCATTCTGATCTAGCCTGTTGAACTTCAATAGGCTTAACTTCAAAAAACATATGTACAAAAAAAGCAGCCGCACATGCAGCTGCCAATAAGTAAAAATGTATATTTTTCTTAATCTTCTGAATTATCGTCTGGATCACTTTCGCTACTCCCTTCTGAGTTAACGGCGTCGTCTTTTCCTGTTTCGACTTTTGCATAAGCTGCTAAGTTGTTAATTTCGTTTAATTGTTGCTCTTGTTGTTGAATATCTTCAATTGAATCAGTTGCACATGATGTAATTGATACTAAACATAATAACGCTGCAATAAGTAATACTTTTTTCATAATTGTTTTTTTAAAGATTAGTTGAATAAATTTGAATGTAAATTTATTGCTTTAATCGGTTAAAAAACAATTAGATATGTTGTATTTATAGGTTTTTAATTGTGAAGATGATTTGAGGCATCTTAATGTCTAGTTCCCAAACTTAAAAAAACGTTACCCATTTATTTTGTTAAATTTTCATGTTTTTTTAAATATACCAACTACTAGCTACTAAACATCACTATAATTAGTGAGTAACAAAAATACCATTTATTGGGTATTTCAGCAACTAGCTGTAAACAGTAACTTTGCCATTGTAAAAGCGGAATATAACTCATTTATTTTTATTTAAAGTAAGGTGTTTACTTACTATTTGTAGTATAATAACTTACTTTTTATTTAAGCAAAATGAGTACAATTGCCCCTAATTTAACTTTAAAAATTTACATATGAAAAAAGTAGTGTTGTTGGCCATGTTGCTAACTGTTGGTTTGAGTTTTGGCCAAGAAAAAGAAACAACTGAAAGCAAGAAAAGTACTGAAAAAAAAACAACATTTGGTTTATTCGGTTTTGCTGGTAACACAATTGGAGGTGGTGTTGAAATGGAAAGTTCATACACTAAAGAAAAAGACACTTATGCAAAAACATTAGTTTTAAATGGTGGTTACGGAAAACTTGAAATAACACGCAACGGTATTACTGCTGATGCAGTTGTAAACGAAGCTTCGTTTGGCGCAAGAACCTATGTTAATAAAAACAAAGCCGAAAAAGGTTTTTTCTACACCAACTATTTAACTTATGGTACCGCAAAATTTAAAGAGTCGTTTTACTCGGGTAAATACCGTTATTTTTCTTTCTTCAAACCTGAATTAGGATATCGTTTTCAGTTTGGTAATGTAAACCTAAATTTGTTTATAAATACTATGTGGAAAATAGAACTAAAAGGTAAAGGACAAGTTGAAAACAGATTTCACGATAACTGGAAAACTAAAGGTGGTTTAACTGTTGGTTACACTTTTTAATATTTATATAATTGTTAATCACATAAAAGAAACCGCTATTTCAGCGGTTTCTTTGTGTTTAAAACTGCGTCAATTACTTTACGGTGGTATTCATCAATTTTGTGTTGTGGGAACACATCTAAATAAATATCGGTAGTTGTGTTGTTTTTATGCCCTATAAGCTCTTGTAAATATAAAAATGGAACTTCCTGTAACTTTGCTAAGTTAATAAAGGTATAACGAGCTGACATGGTTGTAAGATTAAAATCCACTTCCATCTCCTTTCCTATTCGCTTTAAATTTTCATTTATCGTAGATAATTTATACGTATAGGTTTTGTAACTACGTATATTAGCTTCTTTGTTAAATCCGTTTTCTAGTACCGGGAATAAATATTCTTGTGTTGGGTCCTGGTACTTATTTATTATTGCCCTTGCTTCAGGAAATATTTTTACAGTCTGTTTTGTAGTTACCTTTGTTTTTAGTTTTGTGCGTGTAAAAGTAAAGTAATCGGTTTTTGCATCGGCTTGTTTCATTAAAGCTAATTCTATAAAATTAATACCACGCATATAAAAGCAAAACTTCCAAAAATCTAAGGCCATTGTTTTATAGGTAACTTTCCACTTATTTGTTGGTTGTTCCGTTGCTATTAATTGCCGTGTTTGCTTTAATGATAAATTACGGTTTATTGTTGTGCTGGTAATTTTCTTTTTAAATAAGGAGCTTTTAAACGGGTTAATTTTGGGTACATAATCGTCATTTTCAATAGCATAATTATATACTTGCCTAACAATAGACAAATAACGTGTTGCACTTTTTAAACCCTCAGCTTCTAAGTGTTTTTTATAACTACTTAGGAGCTTAAAAGTAATTTCATTAAACGATATGTCCTTGTCATTTAAAAAGCCCTTAAATTTTCTGAGTTTAGTATTATCTAATAAATTGGTTGAGATTCCTATTTTATCATCAAAATTAATGGTTTTGTGGTAGGCAAAAAACATTAACTCCTTAGTGTCTTTGCCGGTAAAAATACCAGCTATTTTTTTAGCAGTCCAACCATTATCAATTCCCTCATACAGCAGCTCCTCCAATTCCAGCAACTTCTTTTGACAAATTAAAGAAAGCCTACGATTTTTAGGAAGATTCCGTTTAGAACTCCATTCTTCAGGAGTACACCTAACACCAATAGCAATAACTGATTTATTTTGACCTTTTAATAATTGTAGCACAACAGGGTGCGAACCATCAAGAAGTGTTTGTGTTGTCTTTAATTTTAATTTTACTGAAGCCAAAAGTGAAGTTTTAAAATTTCCCGAGTGCAATATAAGTGAAATTTTAATGTAATTATATGCTTGTATATGCTTATTTTAGGTTGCGCACCAAACACAGCAAAAACGCGGAAACCCCAGTAATACTGGGATAAACTAGCCTTTTAGACTCTGCTCAAAAGGTATTCTATGTTGTATACTCCTCCCTAGGGTAACCTCATCAGCATATTCCAATTCATCTCCAACGGAAATCCCTCTAGCTATAGTTGATACGGTAATATTAGCACTTTCAATTTTTCTGTAGATATAAAAGTTAGTAGTATCACCTTCCATTGTAGAGCTCAAAGCAAAAATAAGTTCATCTACTTTTCCATCAAGTACTTTTTGAACCAAAGAGTCTATATTCAATTCAGAAGGACCAACCCCATCTATTGGTGAAATTTTACCCCCTAACACATGATACAATCCTTTAAACTGATTGGTGCTTTCAATAGCCATTACATCACGTATATCCTCAACCACACAAATTAAGCGATCATTACGTGCAGTGTTAGCGCATATTTCACACAAAGCAACATCTGAAATATTATGGCAATTAGAACAGTGTTTAATTTCTGAGCGCATTTGTGTTAATGCAAGCGATAATTTATTGGTTTGATCAGGGTGTTGCCTCAATAAATGCAACACCAATCGCAATGCCGTTCGTTTACCAATTCCTGGTAATTGTGACATTTCATATACTGCATTTTCTAAAAGTTTTGAAGAGAATTCCATAAAACAAAATTACTGCAAAATATTCATTCCTACTAGCATAGAAAAGCCCAATACAGAAAAAACTATATTGGACTTATTAAAATCATTATCTTTTAATTAACCATAACTTTTTTAGTTGTTATTCCGTTTGCTGTATTAATTTTTACGAAATACATTCCTGTTGCAAATGAATTTACATCTATTTGCATTGGTTCCAATAAATTCACCTTTTTAGCAAAAAACACTAATTTCCCAATTGAGTTAAACATTTTAACACTTACCTCATCACTTTTATTCCATGACAAATTAAGCGATTTAGTTGCTGGATTTGGATAAACAGCAATTGTATTTAATTCATAATCATCTGTACTTAAAACAACAGTATCGTATACATCCGATTTCCATACTCCTCTACCATAAGTTCCTACATATATTTTATTATTAGCAGTATTAATTTCAAATTCACTAATCTCTACATTTGGCAAGTTATTACTAAAAGGCAACCAATTTGTAGGCGTGGTATTATCCATATAATACACCCCATAATTCATCCCTAAATACAGTCCGTTTTTCCCATTATTTTCCCAAACTAGAGCCAATGCACTAAAACTTGGTAAATCAAACAAATAGGAAGACCATGTTGCTCCACTATCTGTAGATACATACACTTTATTTGCCCCTGTAGTAGCTATGGCAACTCTAGTAGGGTCTGTAGGATGAATAGCTATAGAATTAATTGAACCTGAAAAGCCAGTTAATGTTGTCCAGTTCGTTAAACCTCCATCGGTAGTTCTAAACATTTCTGATCCTCTAGAAGCATACATTGTATTACTATTTGAAGGCGCTATTTTAAGATGATTTAAATTCCCGCTAAATACTTGAGATATAGCATTCCATGAAGCTCCTCCATTAATCGATTTATACACTTGATCATATCCTGAGTAAATAGTATTGATAATCAATGGATCCTGCTCAAAAGGAGTTACCCAATTCCCTGATTTCCCATCAGGCTCTGAAAGTCCAAAATAACTTGTTCCCGTATTTGTTGATTTGTACAAGGATCCACTTTGTGAAGTTCCGTAAAGGATGGTATTATCATCCTTATCGACAAACGACTCCATTCCATCAGCTCCTAACCAATCTTTCCAATTTCCTGTAGTATCATATAATGAAGTACCATTATCCTGCGATCCACCTGTTACAATTTCAGGATCAGACTGACTTACCCCTATTTTATAAAACTGGCGTATTCCTAATCCAGAAGTAATATCTCTATAATAATTACTAGAAACTGTTGTTGTGTTTTCTGCTAGAAAGATCCCTCCATCAGAACCTACGTACAATGTACTTCCTATAAACTCTAAAATATCAACATCGGCATGACAATACCCAATATTTTGCCCAGCTGCATTCCCTGGAGTCCACTGTGAAGTAATATTAAAATTCGCTCCTCCATCAGAAGATCGCCAAGTATTAACTCCGGCAATATGCACTTCGTTAACATCAGCAGGGTTTACCGCTATATCCATATCTCTTGGTGCCTGACCACTGTTATCATCAGCAGCAGAAGCATATCCGAAGTAATTTTTACCAGTATGATTCAATTTTGTAAATGTAGCTCCTCCATCTGTAGACTTATGAAAACCTCCAAAAACACCACTAGCCTCTTCTAAAACGTAAATAACTGAGGGATCATCTGCAGAAACCCCCATCATTTTTGCTCCACTACTAAAATCATTAGGCCCTGATTCAAAACCGTCTTGAAAAACTGTACCAAGTGTAACATCTTCTACAGATACATCATCTAGTGTTAATCCTCTACCATAATTACTTTTAGATTCAAATGCGATATAATATGTTGCAGAAGCTGCTGGAAGGTTTATGGTCATATCCGCCCAAGCAGTTGATTCTGCTGTATAATTTGCTAGTTCTACCCATGCTCCTCCTGCAGAAGTTTTATATAGTACTTTTAATTCATCTATATCTCCTGACCATTGTACATTGGTATATGAAAACTTAAGTTGTGGAGCCGTACTACCCGTTAGATTCATTTCTGGAGAAATCAACCTCGTTACAGGATGGCTAAAATCGCCTATATAGAAAAATGCCATTGCATTCCCTGTTCTAGGTACTACAGTTGAATTCTGATTTGAAGCAGCCGTAATCCAATTTGTTGTTCCACTAGTTTGTTCCTGAGTCCACAAAGGCAAACTATTAGGAGAATTAAACGTTGTTCCTCCGTCAGTAGAGGTATAAAACTGAGATCCTGTTGCGTAAATAGTATTCGTATCTCCGGGTTTAAACTCTACATCATACCCTGTTGTTGCACTAGAATTTACAACTGTCCAATTGACACCACTATCCGTTGATTTGTATATACCACCATATTGAACACTACAATACATTTTAGTCGTGTTGGTTGGATCTATCAATATTTTGTTTACATTTCCATTACCTGTATCAGCCAATAAGCTCCAGGTAGCTCCTGCATCAGTAGATTTAAATATTACGCCTCCAGTAGATCCCCAGAAATAGGTAGACGTATTTGTAGGGTCCATTGTTAATGCGGTTACCGATAAATTCGATAAGTTATCCGTTAGTACTATCCAATTTACGCCACCATCAGTTGTTTTCCATACACCTCCAGTATTGGCACCAATTATAATATGATTCGAGTTTCCTGGATCAACAGCTATTGATGTTACTCTACCTACACCAGGATTCCAGCCATTACTTGCGGCATCACTCCATGTTTGCGGACCAAGTTCTTCCCAGTTTCCAGTTGCAGCAGCAGCTCTACTTTCAAAATTCTGATTTACATAATTGTTATAGTTTTGCAACTCGTTATAATAAAAATCAGGCGTTTTAAGCATCCCGCTTTCATCCATAGTTCTAAGCGCTTTATATTCCCAGCGTTTAAATTGTTTGTATCCGGTTCCACGTCCGCGACCTGCGATATTAAAATGAGCTTCTGCTTTTGTTTGAATTTCTTGTACTGTATGAGTTCCTTTGGAAATCATTTGCTTGTACTGTTGTGACCAAGAATTAATCGCCAAAGTTATAGCGAAAAGTAACGTAATTTTTTTCATGGGGTTATTTTTTATATTTAGGGATGCTCAATATAGTTCTTTTTTATTAATTTACAGCTTTTTAATTCTAATCCATGAACGCAACACAAATCATTTTATTAATAGCTTCTTACTTTGGACTGTTAATACTTATATCATATTTCACAGGAAAAAAAGCAGGTAATGATGCCTTTTTTAAAGGAAACAAACAGTCTCCTTGGTATGTAGTTGCCTTTGGAATGATTGGAGCATCGCTTTCCGGGGTAACCTTTATTTCTGTTCCGGGATGGATTGAAGCCTCACAATTTAGCTATATGCAAATGGTACTTGGGTATATTATCGGGTATGCTGTAATTGGATTGGTACTTCTCCCTTTGTATTATAAGCTCAATTTAACCTCCATTTATACTTACTTAGAAACTCGTTTTGGAAATTATTCCTATAAAACGGGAGCTTCCTTTTTTTTACTTTCTAGAATTGTAGGGGCCAGTTTTAGATTGTTTTTGGTTGCTAATGTGTTACAAATTATATTGTTTGATGACTTGGGCATAGAATTTTGGCAAACAGTAACTATTACAGTATTACTTATTTGGTTGTATACGTTTAAATCTGGGATAAAAACTATTGTCTGGACCGACACCCTACAAACATTATTCATGCTTATAGCTGTTGGAGTAGCCATCTATTTTGTAAGTGATGATTTAAATTTAAACGGAAAAAGCACTTTAGGCTACGTATTAGATAGTGATTTGTCAAAAATATTCTTTTTTGACGACTATAAAGCGGGAAATTATTTCTGGAAGCAATTTATTTCAGGAGCCTTTATCGCCATTGTAATGACAGGTTTAGACCAAGATATGATGCAAAAGAATTTAACCTGCAGAAACTTAAAAGATGCGCAAAAAAATATGTTTTGGTTTACCATTGTACTTACAGTTGTAAACTTTATCTTCTTAAGTCTAGGATTACTACTTACTGTTTATGCGCAACAAAATGGAATTGATGCTCATAGAGATGAATTATTTCCAATTTTAGCTAAAAATCATTTTGGCGTTGGTGTATTTGTCTTTTTCCTTTTAGGACTTATAGCAGCAGCATATAGTAGTGCAGATAGTGCACTAACATCATTAACTACATCGTTCAGTATTGACATTTTAGATATTGAAAAAAAATATGATACTCAAAAACAGGTGAAAATCAGAAAGCAAATTCACATCCTTATTTCCTTTATATTAATACTTGTCATTGTTGCTTTTAAATACATTATTAAAGACGCTAGTGTTATAGCTAAAGTGTTCACCTTTGCTGGTTACACCTATGGGCCTTTACTAGGATTATATGCTTTTGGTTTATTTACCAAAATGAATGTGAAAGACAAGCTAGTACCAATTGTTGCCATTCTATCTCCTATTTTATCTTATGTAATAAGTATTAATAGTTTAAAATGGTTTGGTTTTGAATTCGGTTTCTTTGTTTTAATTTTAAATGGTTTCCTTACGTTTTTAGGCTTATTACTTATTCGTAAAAAATAACAACTTAATATTTGCCTATAATAGATTTAAAGCACCTTAACTCAAACACCTCATCCTAACCTTCTCCTCAAGGAGAGGGAACTTTTACCACAAAAATTCGTGCATTCGTAGCAAAATATCAATAAGATTAAATATTAAATATTACTTTTGCCCAAAATTTATTTTCATGAGTGAAGTAACAAACAAAGCAATTGCCGTAGAGTATAACTTATATAAAGATACTGCTACTGGAGAATTAATCGAATCTACAGAAGGAAAAGATCCTTTAGCATTCTTATCAGGTTTAGGACAAATGATACCCGAATTTGAAGCTAATGTTGCCGATTTAAAAGAAGGAGATACATTCTCTTTTGGAATAAAATCAGAAAACGCCTACGGTTCACGTAAAGAAGAAGCAATTATTGAACTTGCTCAAGATATGTTTATGAACGAAGGAAAATTAATTCCTGAAGTTGAAGTAGGTAACGTATTGCCTTTACAAGACCAGAACGAGAACGTAATTCCTGGAAAAATTGTTTCAATCAATGAAGAAACAATTACTGTTGATGTAAACCATTTATTAGCAGATCAAGACTTACACTTTACAGGTAAGATTGTTGAAATGAGAGATGCTACTACTGAAGAAGTAGAACATGGACATGTTCATGGAGCACACGGACACCAACACTAAGCAATTAGCAATTAGCAATTAGCAATTAGCAAAAATAAAATTCCCCATTTAAAACAATTTTTAAATGGGGAATTTCTTTATAATCTGGGGTTGTCCAAAATAAATTTCAAAATATAAATTGACATTAATACTGATTTATCGAAAGTAACACCAACGTACAAGCACTCTCATAAGAAATATCATTTTCTTCTAATAAGGTATACAACTCCAAGTTCTCAGTTCCTGGATTAAATATAATTCTGCTAGGTTTTAGCGCTATCAAGTACTGATAATATTCTTTTTGACGAGATGGATTCATATATATTGTTACGGTATCAATAGCATTATACGATTTCAACTCCGTATCAATAGTAACTCCTAATACATTTCCTGATTTTAATCCATAAGCAACAACTTCTTGCTTGTTTTTCAACAACTTCTGAATTACTAAATTAGAATAACGTGTTTCTTTTATCGAGGCTCCAAAAACCAATGTCTTTTTATTCATCTGTTAAATTAGTGTTAATGAATTTTAATCGTGTAACATATTAAATCAATAGTCGTCTAGTTAACAAAATCATTACAATTTCATCAATCATCAAAAAACGAACAATGCGAAAACTAATTCTATTCACTCATCTGTTATTTATATCCATAGCATTTGCACAAAACAGTGGGCCAAAAGTTGGTGTTATTAAAGGAAAAATTACGGATCAAATAACAAATGAGGTTTTGCCTTATGTTAGTATCGTAATTAAGGATAATACAAACAAAGTAATAACTGGTGGAATTACAAATGAAAAAGGAGAATTTAGTGTCAATAAAATTCCTGTTGGAGAAAACACCATAGAAATTCAATACATAGGCTATAAAACAGATTCTAGGAAAATAGTATTTACCAGAAAAGATGCTACACACAGTCTAGGAACAATAGCCTTAACGGAAGACGCTTCTCAATTAGAAGAAGTAGTCGTTGTTGCAGAAACATCCACGGTAGTTCAGAAAATTGACCGTAAAGTTATCAATATTGGTAAAGATCTTACTTCGGCTGGAGCTACTGCTTCAGAGATAATGAATAATATCCAATCTGTTAGTGTTGATCAACAAACTGGAGCGATTGCATTAAGAGGAAATGAAAATGTACGTGTGTTAATTGATGGGAAACCAACAAATATTGACCCTTCTCAATTATTACAACAAATACCTTCAGCATCTATCAAACAGATTGAACTAATCACCAATCCGTCTGCAAAATACAATCCGGAAGGAATGAGTGGAATCATCAATATTGTACTACACAAAAACAGTAATATGGGTTTCAATGGAAACTTTAATACTGGAGTAACTTTTGCAAAAACACCTAAATTGAATTCCGCTTTAGGACTAAACTACAAAGTCGGTAAAGTGAATGTATACGGTAATTATGGTTTTAATACTGGCAAAAGAGCAAACCACGGATACAAAGACAGTTACCAATCAAATTTAGAAAATCATTCAGATTTCGATTTTGGTAATGATAATACTTCTCACTTAATAAAAGCTGGAGTAGATTATTTTATCAATGATAAAAACACCTTATCATTCTATACCACTCAGAACTTATTTTATGGAGATTCTTTTGGAGGTACTGATGTTGACTTTTTAGACAATAATGATGCTGATTCCGGTAATAATAACACTGATCCAGCTTCAAGAGATGTCTTTCAAACAAATAGCAGTGAAACAGATTCTCATTCACAGACCTATAATTTAGATTATAAAGTTGATTTCGAAAAAAAAGGTCAAAATTTCGAGTTGGAAGTAAATTATAATACAACGGAAGCTCCAGAAAACGCAATATTTAACTACCGAGTACTTGAAGATAATATTTCAGACCATACAACTGAAGAAAGTAATCGTAGCGCAATAGATGATGTTAAGAACAACAGAGATAATGTATTAATTAACTTAGACTATGTAACTCCTTTATCAGAAACTGCCAAAATTGAACTAGGTTTAGAAAGTAGAGTTCAAAATACTGAAAACACTTTGGCTTCAAATGAAACTAACAGAAATGCTTCGTTTGATTATGATAGAAGTATTTTTTCTGGATATGTTACCTATAGCAAACAATGGGGAACAAAATGGAGTGCTCAACTAGGAGCCAGGTTAGAACAATATAATGTTGATGCAAAATTTAATGGCTATGAACAAGATGAGTTACTACCAAATGTTTATAATTATGTAGAGGGCGATTTTGACGATAAGATTTTCTCAATTTACCCATCAGCATTTGTAACATATACTGCTAGTGAAAAAAATTCATTCAACTTAAGCTACTCAAGAAGAGTTGACCGACCAAGTATTGGACAAGTAAACCCCATTAGAGAATGGAGTACACCTTCTGTAGACTCAAAAGGAAATCCGGAATTAAATCCGCAATTCACCAATTCTTATGAATTAAACTATACTAGAAAAATTAAGATTGGTTCAATAACAACAGGTGTTTTCTACAGACAAATTAATGATGAAATTTCTAGATCTGTTACCATACACCCTACAGATACTAACAAACTTATTCTATCTCATAGTAATTTTGACAACAACAATGCTTTTGGTTTTGAAGCATCGGGTAATTTACGCTTTACAAAATGGTGGAATACAAATGCAAGTTTAGATTTATATTATAAAACAGAGAAAGGAATTGTTTCTAGTGAAAGTGCTCTGAGTGGTTTTGAAGCTGTAGAAATAGATAACGCTTCTTTTAATACCAGAATTAGTAACAATTTTAAAGCTACAAAAAAATTACGTTTTCAACTTTCTGGTTTTTATAGAGGTGCAAGTTTAGGACTTCAGTTTAAAAGAAAACCAATGTGGAAAATTGACGCAGGAACAAGCTACACTGTTTTAAAAGGAAAAGGAACTATTAGCGCTCGTGTGAGTGATATTTTTGACACGATGCATTTTGGTTTTGAAGGTAGCAAACCTTATAAGCAAGTAGGACAATTCAACTGGGAAAGTCAATCGGTGTACTTAGGATTTAATTACCGTTTTGGTGGTGGAAAAAACAAAGCCTTACAACGTAAGCGTAGAGATAACAACGAAAAACAAGGTGGAGGTGGAATGATGTAGGTCGAGAGCCTCGACACCCAAATAATTTTACTCGATACAAGCTCACGAAATATAAATTAACAAATACTATTTTTCTTACAAGAAAAGCTTCTAGGAATCAAACCCCATTGGTGGGATTAAAAAATGCTCAAGTAATACTTGAGCATTTTTTGTTTTTAGTCTCTTTTAAATAACTACCACTTAATTATAGCGCTCCCCCAAGTAAACCCACTTCCAAAAGCAGCTAATACAACGGTATCACCGTCCTTTATTTTCCCTTCTTCCCAAGCTTCACATAAGGCAATAGGTATAGATGCGGCAGTAGTATTTCCGTATTTTTGAATATTATTAAACACTTGATCATCACTCAAGCCAAATTTCTTTTGGATAAATTGTGCAATACGCAAGTTCGCCTGATGTGGTATTAACATATCAATTGCATCCTTGTCTAAATTGTTTTTTGCCAATCCTTCCATAATTACTTCTGAAAAACGAACTACGGCATTTTTAAATACAAACTGTCCGTTCATATACGGATAATAACTTAAGTCTTCTGAATTGTTATCAGCAATAATATCCGTTATCCAACGCCCTCCCATTCCTGGAGCTTCTGATGCTAACTCTAATGCATGTTTTCCTTCTGAATGTAAGTGCGTAGATAAAACTCCTTTTGAATTATCTTCTTCTCTAGTTAATACCGCTGCCCCTGCTCCATCACCAAATATTACCGAAATATCTCTTCCCCTAGTAGATTTATCTATTCCTTTAGATTGTAATTCTGAACCTATTACCAGAATGTTTTTATACATCCCCGTTTTAATAAACTGATCGGCTACCGAAACAGCATATACAAAACCAGAACACTGGTTACGCACATCTAAAGCACCAACTGTTTTTATATCCAAGGCTTCTTGAATTTGTACTCCTGGTCCAGGGAAAAAATAATCAGGACTTAAGGTTGCAAAAATTATAAAATCAATTTCATCGGTATCCAAACCTGAACGCTCAATAGCCACTTTTGCAGCTTCAAGCCCCATGGTAAACGTAGTTTCTTTACTTTCAGGTTTTACCCACCTACGTTCTTTTATCCCTGTACGTTCTGTAATCCACTCGTCATTGGTATCCATGATTTTTGACAAATCATCATTTGTGACCACATTATCAGGAACATACTTTCCTAAACCTATTATTTTTGAATTGTACATCTATCGGTTTTTATATACTGCAAATTACAATAATTATATATGTGGGGCAAATACGTCATTACAAACGAAATGACTGTTAAAAAACTCACTTCCTTTTACATTTGAAATTAATCATTTTACCTTTCATAGTTTCTGCCATCTTGACACCACAACCAAATTGGTATTCTATTTGACTACTGTACTAACAGAAAACGAATAGATTCCCACTTACGTGAGAACATTTAAATAAATTTAAATTATGGCAAAAGGAAATATTAATGTATCGGTAGAGAATATCTTCCCACTAATCAAGAAGTTTTTATATTCTGATCATGAAATCTTTTTAAGAGAATTAATCTCAAATGCAACGGATGCTACTTTAAAGTTAAAGCACTTAACTCAAATTGGAGAATCAAAAGCAGATTATGGAACTCCCGTTATTGAAGTAAAAATTGATAAAGAAGGAAAGAAAATCCATATTATAGATCAAGGGTTAGGTATGACCGCTGATGAAGTAGAAAAATACATTAACCAAATTGCTTTTTCTGGTGCTAATGAATTTTTAGAGCAGTATAAAGAAAAAGTAGAAGATTCTGGAATCATTGGTCACTTTGGTTTAGGGTTTTACTCGGCTTTTATGGTTGCCGAAAAAGTAGAATTAATTACAAAATCTCATAAAGATGAGCCAGCTGCACATTGGACTTGTGATGGATCTCCTGAATTTACTTTAGAGGCACATGATAAAGCTGATAGAGGAACTGAAATCATTTTACATATCGCTGAAGACTCTTTAGAGTTTTTAGAAGAAAATAGAATTGGAAGCTTATTGACTAAATACAATAAGTTTATGCCTGTTTCGATTAAATTCGGAACAAAAGAAGAAACATTACCATTACCAGAAGGTGCTGCAGAAGACGCAAAACCAGAAACGGTAACTGTTGACAATATCATCAACAACCCTAATCCAGCATGGACAAAACAACCATCGGAATTAGAAGCTGATGATTATAAAGGATTCTACCAAGAGTTGTATCCTGCTCAATTTGAAGAGCCATTATTTAACATTCACTTAAATGTTGATTACCCGTTTAACCTTACCGGAATTTTATACTTCCCTAAGCTATCAAACGATATTGCTTCACAAAAAGATAAAATTCAGTTATACCAAAACCAAGTTTTCGTAACAGATAACGTTGAAGGAATTGTGCCTGAATTTTTAACGATGTTGCGCGGAGTTATTGACTCTCCAGATATTCCATTAAACGTATCTCGTAGTTACTTACAAGCAGATGGAAATGTAAAGAAAATTGCTTCTTACATTACTAAAAAAGTAGGTGATAAATTAAGCTCTTTATACAAAAATGATAGAGAAAGTTTTGAAGCGAAATGGAACGATATTAAAATCGTTATTGAATACGGTATGTTATCAGAACCTAAGTTTTTCACTAAAGCTGATAAGTTTGCTTTATACCCAACAACAGACGGTAAATATTTCACTTTTGAAGAGTTAACAGCTGAAATTAAAGATACCCAAACTGATAAAGATGGGAAAACAGTTGTATTGTATACCTCTAACAAAGACGAGCAACACAGTTACATTAAAGCTGCTGAGGACAAAGGATATAAAGTTGTTTTATTAGATTCTCCAATTATATCACACTTAATTCAGAAGTTAGAAACTGAAAAAGAAAACATTTCTTTTGCTCGTGTTGATGGTGATCATATTGATAACTTAATCAAGAAAGATGAGGAGCAAATTTCTAAGTTATCTGACGAAGAAAAAGAAACCTTAAAAACAACTTTAGAAACTGTTGTCCCTAAAGAAAAGTATACCGTACAATTAGAGGCAATGGCTTCTGATGCTACTCCGTTTATGATTACACAACCAGAATTTATGCGTCGTATGAAAGAGATGCAACAATCTGGAGGTAACGGAATGTTCGGTAACTTCCCAGAGATGTACAATTTAATTGTAAACTCTAATCATGCTTTAGTTTCTGACATTTTAAATGAAAAAGACGCCGCTAAAAAAGAAACATTAATCAAACAAAGTTTAGATTTAGCACGCTTGTCTCAAGGACTATTAACGGGTGAAGAGTTAACCAACTTTATCAACCGTAGTTACGAGATGATTAAGTAATTATTACTTTTTCTAATCATATTTTAAAAGCCACTTCAATTGAAGTGGCTTTTTTTTGTAACCTATAATACCTTTTTATCGTCCTACAAAAAACATCATTAATTATCAATCAAAAATCAATCACATGAAAAAAATCAAACTATTTACTATTGTACTCTTTTGCTTTTTAAGCATTGGATATTCACAAAACCTCACTTCAAAAATTGATGCACTACTTGAAACTAAGTTCAAAAATAATGGCCCAGGTGCAACTGCTCTAGTTACAAAAAGCGGAAAAGTTATTTATCGTAAAGCACTTGGAAAGGCTAACTTAGAATTAGATGTGCCTATGGTTCCTGAAAATGTTTTTCAAATTGGGTCTATGACGAAACAGTTTACAGCGGTTTCTATTTTAATGCTTTTAGAACAAGGTAAATTAGCCTTAGAAGATGATATCACGAAGTATATTCCTGATTACCCAACTCATAATAAGAATATCACAATTCATCATTTACTAACGCATACTTCGGGTATTAAAAGTTACACTTCAATGCGCGGCCTTAGAGAAATTGCAAGAAAAGATCTTGAACCTCTTGAATTAATCAATTTTTTCAAGAACGAGCATATGGATTTTAATCCTGGAGAAAAATATAAATACAATAACTCTGGATATATTATACTGGGCTACATAATTGAAAAAATTTCAGGTGTATCCTATGCTGAGTTTGTTGAGACAAACATATTTAAAAAAATAAACATGTCTTCTTCCTTATATGGTAGTAAATCGAAGATTATTAAAAATAGAGCTTATGGCTATCAAAAAAGGACTAGTTATAAAAACGCTATGTTCATAAGCCTTTCACTTCCATATGCGGCTGGATCAATTATGTCAACAGTCGATGATTTATTAAAATGGCAACAAGCTATTTCTAACAATACTTTATTAAAACCAGAAACCATAAAAAAGGCTTTTACTAATCATACCTTGGACAATGGAACCAAAATCAATTATGGGTATGGATGGAATATAAACGAAATTAATGGAGCTCCCACTTTAGAACATGGTGGCAGTATATTTGGATTCAAATCTATGGGAGTATATATCCCAAGTGAGGATGTATATGTTATCGTGTTATCAAATTGCGATTGTAATTCCCCTACAACTACTGCTCTTAAAATAGCAGCTTTAGCAATAGGCAATCCATTTCCTGAAACAAAGAACGCTGCTACACTTGCTTCTGAAAAATTAGCACAATGGCTAGGTACTTATGAATATGATGATGGCGTTATTAGACATTTTAAACTAATAGATAACCAACTATATAGCCAAAGAGAAGGAGGCGGTGACTTTAAAGTATTTCCGATAAGTGAAAATCACTTTTCTTTAGAAGACGCCTTATCGGAATTGATTTTTTCTAATATTAAAGGCACAAAAACAGTGCTATTTAAAAGTAGAATTAAATCATCCTTTGGAGCTGAAAAGATGTTAAAATAATAATAAACAACTTACACAATCAAAAAGCCGTTTAACATATTTAAACGGCTTTTTGATTTCAAGATTCAGGAACATAAACTTACTCAAAACTAATTCGAGTATCAAAATACTTTTTAAGTAATGGTATTTGAATAAACAACATAAAGGCTAAAACAACAATTGCATACAATACTGTTTTAGAAAAAGATATTTCAGAAAATACACTAGCCATATTAAAACTAGGCACAAAACTAAAATCAACATTTGTGAACCAACCAATACTTTCCGAAGTATTCCCTAATAATACGTAAGCACAAACAGCTATAAAAATAACGGCTATAATAAACCAAGCTTTTTTGGTTATTAACGGCTTGTAAATAGTGCTTTCACTTTGTTTGGCTACAACATTAATGTTCGACATTATATTTGCTGTAAAGTCTAATGAAGGGGTTTCCAAATTAGATGCTGTAATTACCTTTTTTGATAATTCATCTAAAAGATTTTCAATATTATCTTTCATAATAATTTATTATTTCTGGTTCCAGTCTTTCTCTTAAAATTGAAGCCAATTTTTTACGGCTTCTAAAAAGTTTTACTTTTACATTGGCTGTTGATATTCCAATAACTTTTGAAATTTCTTCAATGGATTGCTCTTCAAAATAATATAAAGTTAATAAAAACCCTACATCACCTGGCAACAACTGTAAACAATCTTGTATCAATTGCTTATGTTCCTTCTCTACTAATTTATCTAAGGCATTATCTATTGTATTTACTTGATGTTCTGTAAACTCATCTATAGTAACAATTATGGGGTTTCGTTTTTGCTTTTTTATTTTATCCAAGCAAGTATTATAGGTAATTCTATAAATCCAACTCGAAAATTTAGATTCTCCTTTAAATTTAGACAACGATTTAAATACTTTTAAAAAAGTATCTTGCGATACCTCTTCGGCTTCTTCTTTATTTTTAAGCATTCGTATTGCTAAAGTGTACACTAAATCCTTATATCGATCTACCAACACAGCAAAAGAATTAGCATCTCCTTGGGTAATTTTAGTTATGTAGTACTGATCGTCTTTTACTGTCACTTAATAAGTATGGTTAGTTTATTTGTTTGACTACAATTTATAAGTTTTGGTTACACTAAATTAAAAAATAATTTAAAAAAAGTGTAACCAAATAATAAAAAGCGTCGTCATAAGCTATGAACAAATAAAATAATCATCATAAAAAAACGAACAATCATGGGATCAGAAGTAATTATAATACCAAGCTTTTTAGCAGCAGTTTTTGCTATTGCTTATTTACATTTTTCAACACGTAATAAAGAACGATTGGCTTTAATAGAAAAAGGGGCAGATGCCTCCATTTTCATGAAAGGGAAAATGCAAGCCGCTCCGGTATGGAAAGTTATTATATTAAACTTGTCATTATTATTAATAGGGATAGGTATCGGTATATTTATTGCTTCAATACTACATTTTAATTTAGGAGTGGATCAAGATGTTGCTTATCCAGGAACTATTTTCTTGATGTCAGGTTTAGGGTTATTTACTGGATTTAATATGACAAAAAAATTAGACAATTAATCTATCTATTATTTATTCAACAAAAAAGCCACTTCAAATGAAGTGGCTTTTTCAGTTTAATTTGTTTGGGGTAATGCCGATATACTAGATGTAGAATTACATTGCCTTCTAATGTCCTCATATGCAACATACTTTATATAAGACAAAAGCTATGCCATACTACAAAGTACTTATCCATATTTTTTGTACCTTTATATTATGAGTATCCTTACACAAAAATTACAGCTTCAAAAATTTGAAGAAGTTTATATCTTGAATAAACCTTCTGTATTTGGTGATGAATTTACTGCAGAGAAATATTCTGAATCCTTACTACATACTTCTTGTGTAGACTGCGCTTTAGTTTTTGTTCGTACAAAGGATAATTTTATAAATCAAATGTTAACATTATTTCCAAGATTACAGGATACTTCTACGCTTTGGATAGTTTATCCGATTGGCACCACTAAAAAAGAATTAGCGAATTTACATATAGAATTTGATTGGGACTTCCTGGGAGATTATCGTTTGCAACCAACACGACAAATAAACGTGAACAATAACTGGAATGCTATAAAGCTAAAAAAAGCGGTTAACCAATAATTGGCTAACCGCTTTTTTATACTGTTTATATAATTTTCCCTACTTGAAAAAAGAATCTACAAATTCGTATTTATTAAACACTTGTAAATCTTCAATACCTTCTCCTACTCCAATATATTTTACCGGAATTTGAAATTGATCAGAAATACCAATAACAACTCCTCCTTTTGCTGTACCATCTAATTTAGTAACCGCTAATGAAGTTACATCAGTAGCCGCTGTAAACTGTTTTGCTTGCTCAAAAGCATTTTGACCTGTAGAACCATCTAAAACCAATAACACATCATGAGGAGCGTCTCCAACAACTTTTTGCATTACTCTTTTAATTTTAGTCAATTCATTCATTAAATTAATCTTATTATGCAATCTACCTGCAGTATCAATAATAATGACATCAGCATTTTGAGCTACTCCTGACTCTAAGGTGTCAAATGCGACAGAAGCAGGATCACTTCCCATATCTTGTTTTACCAAAGGAACATCTACCCTATCAGCCCAAACTTGCAACTGATCAATTGCTGCTGCTCTAAAGGTATCTGCTGCTCCAAGAACAACGTTTAATCCTTGTTTTTTAAACTGATATGCCAACTTACCAATGGTAGTTGTTTTACCTACTCCATTTACACCTACAACCATTAATACGTATGGTTTCTTATTCGCAGGAATGGTGTATTCAGTTTCTTCTCCTGAATTTGTTTCGGATAACAATGAAGCAATTTCTTCTCTTAAGATACGATTTAATTCATCCGTACCTAAATACTTATCTTTCGCTACACGTTCCTCTATACGTTCAATGATTTTTAAGGTTGTATTAACACCAACATCACTAGATACAAGAATCTCTTCCAAATTATCTAAAACGTCAACATCAACCTTAGACTTTCCGGCTACAGCTTTACTTAGCTTTGAAAGAAAAGACGTTTTAGATTTCTCCAGACCTTTGTCTAAAGTTTCTTTCTTTTCTTTGGAAAATATTTTTTTAAAAAAACTCATAATTTTATGTATCACTTAATCCCAACATCGGGGTTAACCCCTCGAGGTTCACTTCGAGGATCTTGATTTTAAAGATAGCAAAATGATATCCAAAAAATGACAACATGTAATATTGTCAGCAAATACGAAAAGCTACTCCCTAATCTAATTAGAAAGTAGCTCGTAATACTTTTATGTATAACTAAAAAATTATCTTTTAGCTAACCAGTCTTTTACTAATTCTGGTTGCATAACAGCTTCAACAAATGTGTAAGCTCCAGTTTTAGGAGATTTTACCATTTTAACTGCCTTAGTCAATCTTTTAGATCCTGTCTGTAACGTTGCTACTGATTTCTTTGCCATAACTAAACTTATTTAATTTCTTTATGAACAGTCATTTTCTTCAAGATTGAGTTAAATTTCT
>Ga0209291_1000758_pt1 | contig 30485 bp, 29 predicted proteins | sample GOMGulsemesocosm_FD_184633 | JGI IMG/M metagenome (GOLD analysis project Ga0209291, IMG submission 184633) | Methane-oxidizing microbial communities from mesocosms in the Gulf of Mexico - GOM9B Gulf of Mexico (SPAdes) (version 2) | ecosystem: Environmental > Aquatic > Marine > Cold seeps...
ATTACTAATGAGAGAAGGTGATGTTCATGCTGATGATGTAAGTTTAGTGAAACATAATATCCGTCGATTAAAAAATCAATTTATTCCACAATCTTTATTAACGCATTGCGGAGAAGAAAGTAGTTTTTATTATTCCTATTATCGGATAATGAGAATTGCGATTTTACCTGAATTACAGAGCCAAGGACTAGGCCATCAATTTTTATCGTATATTGAATCGTACGCAAAAAGTGAAAAGGTTGATTTTATAGGGACTAGCTTCGGTGCTACGGATCAGTTATTAAATTTTTGGTTAAAACAACAATTTAAAATGGCTCGATTAGGCTTTACTAAAGACAAAGCCAGTGGTGAACATTCGGCCTTATTGCTTAAATCTTTAAATAAAAACGCAACAGAGTTTTTAGCCGAGGTTGAAGCTAGGTTTTATGAGAATTTTGATTATTTACTTGCTGAGCAGTTCTCTCAACTTTCACCTAAGCTTGTTTGGCAAATTATGCATTATTGTCCTAAGCAGCTCTCACCGTTATTAACTGAATTTGATCACAAGGCAGTAGTCGATTTTTATACGGGAAAACGTCAGTATAGTACTTGCGTATTGAGTTTACATAAATGGCTTCAGCAGCAAATGCTAAAACCATTTGATTCATCCATATTACCTATACTAAGTAAAATATTTCAACGACATGATGTAGAAAAGTTATGTATAAAATACAAATTCACAGGAAAAAAGTCTTTCAATAATTACTTATTTCAATTCATAAAAAATCACTGTGAAAAGGGAACATAAGCTCTTCTCTTCGACTAATATATTTCCAGCCTAATATCTTGGTATCTATTACGTAAATGAGTAGAATGAAACCACTTTTGTTATAGGTAACCTGAGCTTCGGATAAGACAATTTGCCCAATAACGCTATTTTAATGCTTTTCTGCGTTATTTTTACTCCCAATAGCCCACTATTGGAGAGTAAAAATGCCTTGATAATCAATAAAATTCCGTCACTGGAAGTAAAATAAAGTTTTATCTTTTAATTTCATTGCGTTACAAAACTCTTATCCAAACCTCAGGTTAGGTATTAAAATATGGAAAAAGTGATTCAAGTTAATCGTTTGATCAAAGAATATGGCGATTTAATTGCTGTAAATGATGTAAGCTTTTCAATAACAAAAGGGCATTGTTTTGGTTTGTTAGGCCCTAATGGAGCAGGAAAAACAACAACGATTGAAATTATGGAAGGTATTATCCCTGCCAGTAACGGTGAAGTGCTTTATCACGGTAAAGCTGTTGATGATTCTATATCTCAACAAATAGGCATTCAATTTCAGAATACTGCTTTACAAGACTTTCTTACTGTTAAAGAAACCTTAAACCTTTTTACTTCATTCTACGATAAAACTGTGCCTCATGAAGAATTGATTGAGTTGTGTAATCTAGGTGATTTTTTAAAGCGTGATAATAGATTGTTATCTGGAGGGCAAAGGCAACGTTTGTTACTTGCGTTAGCATTAATTAATGACCCCGAAATACTTTTTCTTGATGAGCCAACAACAGGGCTAGATCCACAAGCACGTAGAAATTTTTGGCAATTAATTAAAAATATTAAAGCACAAAATAAAACCATCATACTAACAACACACTACATGGATGAAGCAGAACAATTATGTGATGATGTTGTGATTATGGACCAGGGTAAAATTATTGAATCAGGTACTCCGCAAACGTTATTAAACAAACATTTCGACAATATATTTATCTATTTACCTAAACATCAAATAAGTGAAGAACTGATAAATAAAAATTATTGGACGATTCAAGAAAATAAAGTTGAAATTACCACAGACAATGTTGAAAAAACGTTGGCATACTTGATTGGTCATAAAGTTTCGTTACAAGGCTTACATGTTAAGTCTGCAAACCTAGATGATTTATTTTTAAAACTCACTGGCCATTCATTACGGGACTAATTATGAACTTTAAACGTTTTTTTGCTGTTGTTAAAGCACGTAATCTTGAGTTTTTTCGTGATAGAGCTTCTCTTGGCTGGAATATTATATTTCCTGTACTGATGTTAGTGGGGTTATCTTTTGTTTTTTCAGGAGATGGAAGAGCTCTATATAAAATTGGCGTTATTGATTTATCTAACAGTCAGTCCACTTTTTTAAGTACCAAACATATCGACTTTGTTGATTATAAAAAGCTGGGTGTCGCGAAAACAAAATTAGAGCAGCACGCAATTGATTTTATTATCGATTTTAATCAACAAAAATATTGGGTAAATGATGGATCGCCGAATAGCTATTTAGTTGAAAAAATATTTAACAGTGAACAACTAAATTTTGAACGTTTAACCACTCATGGTAAAGCCATACGGTACGTGGATTGGGTATTACCTGGTATTTTAGGTATGAACATGATGTTCAGTTGTTTATTTGGAGTCGGTTATGTCATTGTTCGATACCGTAAAAATGCAGTACTAAAACGACTAAAAGCAACGCCATTATCAGCCTTTGAATTTGTATCAGCACAGCTTGTTTCACGTTTATTTATTGTGATGTTCATGTCGAGCACGATATACATAGGTTGTAATGTTTTTTTTGATTTTTATATGCAGGGTAGCTACTTTGATTTATTTATTGTTGGCGCTTTAGGAGCATTTAGCTTAATCACGCTTGGTTTACTGGTCGCGAGCAGGAGTAAAAGTGAAGAGCTTATTGGAGGCTTATTAAATTTTACCTCGTGGCCGATGATGATGTTATCAGGCGTATGGTTCAGTTTAGAAGGCGCACCTGATGTTATTAAGTCTTTTGCGAATATATTGCCTTTAACGCATGTAGTGTCCGGAGCACGTAAAATTATCACTGAAGGAGCAACCCTTGCAGATATTAGTGTGCATATTTGGACGTTATCGATTATGTGTGCCATATTTTTAGGACTAGGTTCGTATTTATTTAGCTGGAATACGGAAAGATAACTAAATATTAAAGGTGCTTGTGAATAACTTTATACTAAAGTTTGTTGGAATTTTATTTGTAGGTTTAGCGGTATTAGGTGCTGTTTTACCTGTTTTACCTACAACTCCATTTCTATTAGTGGCGGCAGGGTGTTTTGCTAAGTCGTCACCGTATTTACATGGTAAATTATTACAAAATAAAGTGTTTGGCCCGTTAATTCGTGATTGGCAAGAATATAGAACTATCCCTCAAACTTCGAAACGTATTTCTTTGTTTTCTATGTTTTTAGCCGGGTGTTGGTCTTGTTATATGCTTGACAGTATGTGGATAAAACTAGTGGTGATATTACTAATGGTAGGGCCTGCAATATTTGTTTATAGACTTCCGGTTTCGCAAAACAGAAGCCTATAAACGTACGCTGGTTTATTATGCTAGCGCTTTTCCAACCAGTGCCGCTAAGTGGTCTGGTAAAGTTAAGCCTAATGCTATGTTGTGAGCATCTTCTGACATTTTACGCCACGTTAATTGCAGTATTCTAACTATCTTCTCTTCACTATGTTTTGCCGCAAAAGCATCAAAGTAATACTGTAAGAAGACTAAACACGCAACATCTTCAAGTGTTTGAGTGTCAGCATTGCTTTTCAATTTTTCTTTACGTAATAATTTTGCTGTCGTCTCAGACTCTTCTTCTGAATAACCAGCCTCTAACATTAACGTTTTTGTTAGTTGAGCATGGTACTTTCCTTGCTCTATACGCCATTTCAAATATCCAGCTTTACCTTGTGGAAATTCGGTACGCTTTAAATGCCAACGTTTAATATGTTGTGCACGAACCGCAATTTGTAATAATTCATTAGCATCAGGCCAATATTGGTTAATACATTCGGTCATGTATTGACCATAAAGAAGCTCGTTAGGTTGTTCTTTTTCGTTTATTAGTGTTGTATTTGGATCTTCACTATTAATTACATCGATTGCTGAAAATACAGCATTTATTTGTTGGTTATTCATAAGCATGTTTCTTAAAGTCTTTAGTTATTTAATATTAGCGTGTTATGACGAAGTTTGCAGTAAAGGATTTATAGCTTACGAATCAAATAATAAATAAAAAACTGTATATACTGCTATGGAATATATTGTCGTTTACTTGCTAATTAAGTATAATGTTTTCCCGTCCTGTTAGGTTGAAATGTTCAGCGCAACATCTACAATTTAACGCATAATTCTGCTTATTCCTGATTTTGGTATCACATGACAACTAGATATATTTTTGTAACCGGTGGCGTTGTATCGTCTCTTGGAAAAGGAATTGCAGCAGCATCGCTTGCCGCAATTCTTGAAGCCCGTGGCCTTAAGGTTACTATGCTTAAACTTGATCCGTATATAAACGTTGATCCTGGTACTATGAGCCCGATCCAACATGGTGAAGTTTTTGTAACCGAAGATGGTGCCGAAACTGACTTGGATTTAGGTCATTATGAGCGCTTTATTCGCACCAAAATGAATAAAAAGAATAACTTTACTACAGGACGTATATATCAAGATATTCTAGCACGTGAACGTAAAGGCGAATTCTTAGGCGCGACAATTCAAGTTATTCCTCATATTACTAACGATATTAAACGTCGAGTCATTGAAGGGGCTGAAGGCTATGATGTCGCGATGGTTGAGATTGGTGGTACGGTAGGTGATATAGAATCACAGCCATTTTTAGAAGCTATTCGTCAATTAGGTGTAGAGTTAGGTCGTGAACGCGCAATGTTTATGCATTTAACGTTAGTACCATATATAGCCGCAGCAGGTGAAATTAAAACTAAACCAACACAACATTCTGTTAAAGAGTTGCGTTCTATTGGTATTTTCCCTGATATTTTAGTTTGTCGTAGTGAAAAAGCTATCCCTGCTAATGAACGAGCTAAAATTTCTTTATTTACTAACGTTGAAGAAAAAGCTGTTGTGTCGATGCGTGATGTAGACAGTATTTATAAAGTACCTGCATTATTAAAATCGCAAGGTACTGATGAATTAGTCGTCAAACGTTTTGGTCTTGATGTTCCTGAAGCGGATTTAAGTGAATGGGAACAAGTATTATATCAAGAAGCTAACCCTGTAGGTGAAGTGACTATTGGTATGGTTGGTAAATACATAGAATTACCAGACGCATACAAATCAGTGAATGAAGCACTTAAACATGCCGGTTTAAAAAACCAAGTAAAAGTTAAAATTCAATATGTTGATTCTCAAAATGTTGAGAGCAAGGGTGCTTCTATTCTTGAGGGACTTGACGCAATACTGGTTCCAGGTGGTTTTGGTGAGCGCGGTGTTGAAGGTAAAATATTAGCAGCACAATATGCCCGTGAAAATAAAGTACCTTATTTAGGTATATGTTTAGGTATGCAAGTAGCACTGATAGAGTTTGCACGTAATGTTGCGGGTTTAACTGATGCTCACAGTACTGAATTTGCACCTGAAACTAGTTCTCCAGTTGTTGGTTTGATCAATGAATGGTTAGACGATGAAGGTCAAATTGAATATCGTCACGAAGATTCTGATTTAGGTGGCACAATGCGCCTTGGTTCTCAGTTATGTCATTTAATACCTGATACTAAAGTACAAAACGTATACGGTAGTGAAGCCATTTACGAAAGGCACCGTCACCGTTATGAAGTAAATAACAATTTTAGAGATAAATTAAGTGAAGCTGGTCTTGTATTCTCAGGACTTTCAACAGACAAGTCGTTAGTTGAAGTCATCGAAATACCGGATCATCCCTGGTTTATTGCCGGGCAGTTCCATCCGGAGTTCAACTCAACTCCTCGCGATGGGCACCCATTGTTTGAAAGTTTTATTGCTGCATCGTTTGAGCATCAAAAAAACAGTCAAGTATAAAACTAAAACCGTAGCCAAGTGCTACGGTTTTTTCATTTAGGGTATTTGAAATAAGTGAATGTTCTAAAAAATTATATTAAAGTTCTATATAATTGGTGTGAATGTTGTCGTTAAATAGTATTTATATGTTCGCGGTTGCTGTATGCCGTGCGACTTTTTAATAAAATAGGATAAAAAATGTCGAATATTAGTAAAATTATTGCTCGTGAAATTATGGACTCTCGTGGTAACCCAACTGTTGAAGCTGATGTATATTTAGAATCTGGTGTTTGGGGACGTGCTGCAGCTCCATCAGGTGCTTCTACAGGTTCACGCGAAGCATTAGAATTACGTGACGGTGATAAATCACGTTATTTAGGTAAAGGTGTTTTAAAAGCGGTTGCAGCAATTAATGATAAAATTGCTCCTGCTTTATTAGGCCAAAATGCATTAGAGCAAACTACTGTAGATCAAATTATGATCGACTTAGATGGCACAGAAAACAAAGAAAACTTTGGTGCTAACGCTATTCTTGCTGTTTCACTTGCTACAGCTAAAGCTGCTGCAAATGATAAAAAAGTGCAGTTATTTGAGCACATTGCTGATTTAAACGGTACTCCAGGTCAATACTCTTTACCATTACCAATGATGAACATCATCAACGGTGGTGAGCACGCTGACAACAACGTTGATATCCAAGAATTTATGGTTCAACCCGTTGGTGCTGAAAACTTCCGTGAAGCATTACGTATGGGTGCTGAAATCTTTCATGCACTTAAAAAAGTTTTATCATCAAAAGGCATGAACACGGCTGTAGGTGATGAAGGTGGCTTCGCTCCTAACTTAGAATCTAATGCTGACGCATTAGCTGTAATTAAAGAAGCTGTAGTAGCTGCGGGTTACGAACTAGGTAAAGATGTTACTTTAGCTATGGATTGTGCTGCTTCTGAATTTTATGATGCAGACAAAGGTATTTACGACCTTAAAGGTGAAGGCAAGCAATTTACAGCTAACGAATTCTCTGATTTCTTAGCAAGCCTTTGTGAAGAATACCCAATTGTTTCAATTGAAGATGGCTTAGATGAGTCTGACTGGGATGGTTTTAAATACCAAACTGATTTAATTGGTGACAAAGTTCAAATCGTTGGTGATGATTTATTCGTTACAAACACTAAAATTTTAGCTCGTGGTATTGAACAAGGTATTGGTAACTCTATCTTAATCAAATTTAACCAAATCGGTTCATTAACTGAAACATTAGCTGCTATCCGTATGGCAAAAGAAGCTGGTTTTACTGCTGTTATCTCTCATCGTTCGGGTGAAACTGAAGATGCAACTATTGCTGATTTAGCGGTAGGTACTGCTGCAGGTCAAATCAAAACGGGTTCTTTATGTCGTTCTGACCGTGTTTCTAAGTACAACCAATTATTACGTATTGAAGAGTTTTTGGGTGACAAAGCTATATACAATGGCTTAAAAGAAGTTAAAGGTCAGTAATTTTTCTTAAGAAAAATCATTGATGTGAAAAAGCCACTTGATGTGGCTTTTTTTATGGGCGCAATATAATTTTTAATTCGGTAACTCACTTAGTATCTTCTCTGAAAGTGCATTCAATGAATATTGAAATTGCTGAACTGCATTATCGTAACCGTCCTGCGTTAGGGGCTGGCGAATATTAAAGTAATGTCGTGTTTTTGTTGATGTTGTTTGAAGCGTATATGAGCCTGAAATTACTGTTTGATGATCTGTTGACAGGGTGAATTGCTCAAAAAACACATCTACAATATATCGTTTAGCTATGTTGTTGGTTTTCTGTTGTTTAGTAAGATCTCGTTTTGTAAATATGGCTACATTGTTTTGGCTTTGTGACATATGCTTAATTAAATTTAAAGTAATAGCACGTGGAAGTTTATCTGCCCATCGGTGTAATTCTGATAATTGAATTTGATGCGCGCCAACTTGCATCACTAAACTACCTGTTTTAAGAAAGTCTGCCATCTCGATATCACGTATAACAAGTTCAGCTGATGGAGATGGATTGTTTATGTCTTTAGCGTTTTCAACAAGCGTATTATTAGCATGAATGGTATTTAATGAATAATAATGAATAGGAACTTCAGGTGTTGAGCAACCCTGTATGCAAACCAGTAAGGTTAGCCCTCCTAAAAGTACTGAATACCTTTTTTTATTGTGAATTATTAATTTGGTAAGTAGCTTCATCTTAACGGCTCTCATTTTGGCTTGTTGCCTTTGACGTTGGTTGAATTTCATTTGTACTGTTAGTACCAAACAATAAACTGTTAGGTTGCATTTTAAGTTTTAAAATTAATGGGCTAAGTTCTGCAATCGTTTTATCCAATGTTTTTAATACCTCATTGAGGTTTTCATTGGTTGTAGAGCCATCAGAATAACTCTTTGTTAAGTTTTCCACGCTCTTAAGGGTTTGATTAATTTGCGCTACAAGCGTTTGTCCGCGAGGGTCATTTAGTAAGTTTTCAACGGTATCTGCGGTCGAGTCAAATTGATCCATTGCTGTTGTTATGCTTTCTAGGGCGGTAGAAGCTTTGCTGACGACCTCACCGAAAGGGATCTCTGCAATACTTTCACTAATGGTGGTTATACGTGTAAGTAGTTGGTCTAACTCGCCATCAGCTGTAGGAATAAGTACTAAATCGCCAAAGGTTTCTATTTCAATATTTTTTGTATCAATATAGGCTAATTCAATGTACTTACTTCCCGTTATCAAACTGTCGTTACTCAGGGTTCCGTGTAAGCCCGTTGTTATCCACTTGTTCATGTCTCTTTGAATTTTGTGTAGACCTATATCGTTGTCTTGCAGTCCTAATCGGCCAGGGTATATTTTGATCATGACCGGCAGTAATGTGTTTTTATCTAAAACGTCGTTTACCTCAGGGTAGTTAATATCCGTTCTAACAACTTCCCCTATTTGTAGTCCTTTGTATTCAACAGGAGCGCCGGGTTTTAATCCACGAATAGATTGGTTGAATAACAACATGTAGTTTTGGGCGCTGTTAAATAATCGTTCATTAACTTTTTGTTTATTCGGATAAATTGAAAAATAAGCTCTGTCAGTAATTCGTTCACCTTGAGATAAATAGGTAGGAACGTCAAAGGCAACACCGCCACCAAGCAAGGTTTCTATTGTTCCGGTATTTAATTTTATTCCTGCTGAAGACAAGTCGACTTCAATGCCTTTAACTTCCCAGAAGCGTGTATTAGTGGTGATAAGTTGGTCATAAGGCGCATCAATAAATACGTTGTAATACATTTTTCCTTCATCGGTATTTAAATGTACGTATTCAATTCTTCCTGCTTGGCTTCCTCTAAACAATACGGGGTCACCAATATCAAATGCATAATCACTGTTACTGTCTAGGGTTATATGTAACCCCGGTGTGCCAATGGGGGTTGAAGGAGGATTCTCTAACCCTTTAAAATGGTATTGAATCAATTCACTGTTTCCTGGTGAAAACTCAATATAAGAGCCGGACAATATCGTTGAAAGTCCTGACACATTTCCTAAACTTATTCTTGGTTTTACCACCCAGAAACTACTACCTTGTGTTAATAGTTCGCTGGCTTTTTTATTTAATCGTGCCTCAATAATAACGCCATCTAAAGTATCGTTTAGTTTAATTTTTTCAACTTTACCAACGGTAACATTTCTTAGTTTTATTAAGCTTTCATTTTTAACAATACCTTGAGCTGTTGAGAATTCAATGGTGATAAGTGAACCTTGCTTACTCCAAGTACTTATAATCATCCATAACCCAATAGCAAGTGCAACGAGTGGGATAAGCCAAATACTAGAAATTTTATTGACAGGTTTTATCACTGCCTTAGGCAGTTCATCATTTTGTGGAGTCATTTACTCTCTCTGTTTCAGGTTGCCAAATAAGGCGAGGATCAAAGGTGATAGCGGCCAACATACTGGTAATAACAAATCCTGAAAATGCAACAGCGGCAATACCCGCTTCAATGTTAATAATAACGCCAAGATTTACTAATGCGACAAGGATCAATACCACATAAACGTCAATCATTGACCACTTACCAATAAGCTCAACAATTTGATAAGAGGTATGAGATTTTTTCTTGGAGCTTACTCCCTTATATTTTATTTCGTAACAAAGCCAAGTTAAGGTGAGTAGCTTACCTATTGGAATAACGATACTAGCTAAAAATATGATGGTTGCAACTAAGTAGGAGCCATGGTGCCATAATAAAATTACGCCACCTAAAATGGTGCTGCTAGTTTTTACGCCGAGTAAGGTTGTTGTCATCATCGGCAAAAAGTTAGCTGGGATAAATAATATATAAGAGGTGAGTAGTAACGCTAAGGTTTTTTGAATAATAAAGGGCGACATATCGCTTAAATGAGCATGGCACTGCTCACAGAACTTATAAGATATAGGGTTAAGTGTTAAACAAATAGGGCACTGACAAAGTTGCTGTTTTTTAGCTGTTTGCATATTGTTCCTGGCGAGCACATTTCTTCATTTTTAGTTGGTATAGTGACCATAGCTGATAACGGTCAAAATAAAAGAAAGTACTAGATAAACTCGCGATAAATAACAAATAAAAAGCAAAAGAAGCCCCAAATTCAATATTGGCCATAGTCTGCACTTTAATAAAACTAATAATAACCCCTAATAAGAAAATTTCAGCCATATTCCAGGGTTTAATGAGTAACGTTAGCTTTAATAGCTGGCTGGTAAAGGGGCGTAAGTTTTTTGAATCGAACGACCAAGTAATGTATATCGCGCTTAATAAAAAGCATAGGGGAATTATAATGGCGGTAACAATGAGCAACGCAGATATAAAAAGGTAGCTTAGGCTTTCATAAGACAGAATGGATTCAAGTAATGTTAAGGAGTTTTCATTACCATTTAAACTAAATGAAATAAAAGGGAATTTTAAAGAAAATGTTAAGAAAACCAGTGCCGTTATGGCACTAACAAAAAGCTTTGATTGTGCATGTTGATAAAATTGAGTGAGCACATAGCCACAGCGAGGACAACTGGCTTGCTCTCGGTGTTTTAATGCTGGGATCTGCATAAGCAAATCACAGTCATGGCAAGCTATATGTCGTTTTTTCATAAGTATCTATTATTTAAATACATTTTTATTTAGAAGTTAATGTCTATTTATTACCTATTTTAGCTAGGTAATTGATTGTATGACCATAGCTAAATTAGATTAAGTCATTATAAGACGTTTTATCTTTTGCTATCAATGCAGTATGCTTAAATATTATGCATATATATTATAGTATCTAAATATTTTATGACTGAGCAAGTATCACTTTGGAAAAATGAGCAGCAATCGTCAGATTTAGCTGAGCTCACTAATGCGCTATATGAACGCGAACTCCAAGCGCTTGCTCATCTTGAAGATACGTCTATTGCTGTTGTTCAAGGCCGCTTAAAAAGTTTACCTTATTATATTAAACGTGCCGCTCATTTAATGATAGAAGCTGACACGCCGCTTGATTTAGACCTCCAAAATGCTAGTTGGTCAGCTAAACAAAGTGCGCGTATGCCTATTTCAGAGCAAGATCTTACTGCTGTTAATCAATGGTATAGTAAAGCAACTTTGCAACATGGTTTAGTGGTTCCTATTCTACAAAACACTTATATTGCTTTAGATTGTATTGACAGAATAGACCTTCAGCAACAACGTTTTAGAACCAATGTTTATGGTTGGTTTAGTTTCTCTGAACAGTCAGAACAAGTTACTAATAAAGATTATCAATTACTTAAACCTAATAAACGCATCATGACTGCTGCATGTTCAGGGCACAGCTGGGTAAATAACCATAAATCTATACCGGTAATGCCTACATTAAGAGAGCTTCTTCTATCTTGTACCATAAATTGGCAAAACTTTAAGAAGCCTATAAGTTCAAATTAAGTAAAAAAAGCACAGTGAAACTAAGGTATTCTCTTCATTATCTTCCACATTCTACTTATTATTGTTTACACCAGCCTAGCTAAACTTATAATAGAGACAGTATAAGTTAAATAGGTGTTCTAGCTTTTTATATGAAAGTTATCACGGTCGTCTTAATTGTTTTTTTAGGTTTATTACAACACCGACTTTGGTTCGGAAAAAACAGTGTGCCTGATTACCTAACAATAGTGAGTAATGTTGAAAGACAAAGAGCGGATAACGATAAACTGATTCAACGTAACAAAGTACTTTATGCTGACACCGACGATCTTAAATCAGGTGTTGAAGGTATAGAAGAAAGAGCGAGAAATGAATTGGGGATGATAAAAGACAACGAAACGTTTTTCCGTATCGTACCTCCCAAAAGTGCTCAAACGAAACAATTATCAAGTGTTACTTCTGAGGATACTCAAGAATAATGAGCCAACATTGTAGTCAATTTGTTGCTGTAGTACCTGCCGCGGGCGTAGGTAAACGAATGAAAGCACAATCACCCAAGCAATATTTATCTATTCAAGATAAAACCATTTTAGAACATACGGTTGCTAAGTTATTAAGTCATCATTTAATTTCACATGTGGTTGTTGCCATTAGTGAAGGTGATGAATACTTTCAAGACACCTCACTTGTTAATAACCCTTATGTATCAGTCGTTTTTGGCGGAAAAGAACGAGTTGACTCTGTTTTGGCTGGATTAAAATCACTTGATCAAGAACAATTCCCTTGGGCATTAGTACACGACGCCGCCAGACCATGTGTTGATTTAGCGGATATCTCGAAGCTTATAGAAAAAACTCAACAGCAGCAGCACGGTGGTTTACTTGCTGCACCAGTGCGAGACACCATGAAAAAGTCACAAAGCCATTCGAATAGTTCTTTAGTTGAAAAAACGGTAGAACGAGAAGGTTTGTGGCATGCATTAACACCACAACTTTATCGAACAAACGAGCTAATTGATGCGATATTTCAAGCACAAAAAAATAACGACGTTATTACTGACGAATCTTCTGCTATGGAATACGCCGGTTACTCAAGCCTTTTAGTAGAAGGTCGTGGAGACAATATTAAAATTACTCGCCCAGATGACCTAGCATTAGCTAATTTCATTTTATCTCAGCAATTACATTCTTCAAAAAACAAACAAAAGGTAGATTCATGCGAATAGGGCACGGTTTTGACGTACATAAATTTGGTGGCGAAGGGCCGATTGTTTTAGCAGGAGTCGATATTCCTTACGAGCAAGGTTTTATTGCACATTCAGATGGAGATGTTGCGATTCATGCGTTATGTGATGCTATATTAGGTGCATTGTGTTTGGCCGATATTGGTAATCACTTTCCTGATACTGACGGACAATATGAAAATATTTCTAGCCGCATATTACTACGTCATGTTGTTGGCTTAATGTTTGAGCAAGGTTATAAACTGGGTAATGCTGATATTACCATTGTTGCGCAAGCACCTAAAATTGCGCCGCATTTAGTAAACATGAGAACCTGTTTGGCTGAAGACTTACAAGCAGATATATCACAAGTTAATGTCAAAGCCACTACCACTGAAAAGTTAGGTTACGCAGGGCGTAAAGAAGGTATTGCCACTCATGCTGTCGTATTACTGTTAGCTGATAATAAGTCTGAATCGATCACATCAAAAGTGGGCAAATAAAATGAATACCACTTTACCTAAATTCTCATATTTATATGGTAAGCCACAGTCAACGGGTGACTTACGCAGTACAATGGCCGATTTTAAAGTATTTGAAAACTTGCCGTTTGAACCTTGTGGTGAGGGCGAACATCTTTTTATACATGTTCGAAAAACTGGAGAGAATACTGCTTTTGTAGCCAGACAATTAGCTAAATATTTTGGTGTAAAAGAAAACCTAGTGTCTTACGCAGGCTTAAAAGATCGTTTCGCAGTAACGGAACAATGGTTTGGCATACATGTACCGGGTAAAAAAGAATATGATCTTAAGGATCTTGCTATTGAAGGCATCGAGGTTTTGTCGAGTGCCCGACATAATAAAAAATTAAGAATTGGTGCATTAACCGGAAATACTTTCGAAATAACATTACGTAACGTAACTCATATAGATGAATTAGTACGGAAATGGCACGCTATTATTGAACACGGTGTGCCAAATTACTTTGGTGAACAACGTTTTGGTATTAATGGCGGCAACATAGCGAAGGCACTTGATTTATTTTCAGGAACCAAAGTAAAAGACAAAAAAAAGCGAGGCATGTATTTGTCAGCTGCTCGCTCACTTATGTTTAATACAATAATTCATGAGCGAATTGAACAGCAAACTTTTGATCAATTAAGCGCTGGCGATGTCATGATGCTCAGTGGCACACAATCTGTATTTATTGCCGAACAAGTTGATGATAGCTTACAACAACGCTTCAAAGAAAAAGATATTGATATAACCGCTACCATGTGGGGAGCTGGTGAATTAATGTCGACTGATGATGTGAATCAATTTGAAGCAAGTGTAGGTGAACAGTTTCCAGAATTTTGCGCTGGGCTCGCTAAGTTTGGCTTAAAGCAAGAACGTCGCCGGATTCGATTATGCATAAGCGAACCTGATATTTTAGTAAACGAAAATACGGTAAAGTTTACCTTTACTTTACCTGCGGGCTCTTATGCTACAACGGTAATGCGTGAACTTATTGAATATACAGACCTAACCGAACGTAAAGGCAGTGAACAATTTTCTCAAGGGAATGGAGATTCATGAATATATTATTAAGTAACGATGATGGTGTTCACGCTCAAGGAATAAAAACCTTGTTTGAGCATTTAGCAAAAGTTTATCAAGTGACTTTGGTTGCTCCTGATAGGAATTGTAGTGGAGCAAGTAATTCGTTAACCCTGATGAATCCGTTACGTGCGCAAAAGCTAGATAATGGATTTATTGCCGTAAATGGTACACCAACTGATTCTGTTCATGTTGGTATTAGTCAGTTAATGGAGCAGCAGCCAGATCTTGTTGTTGCAGGTATTAATCATGGTCCTAATTTAGGAGATGATACGCTATATTCTGGAACCGTTGCCGCAGCAGCAGAAGGTAGGCATATGGGAATGCCCGCTATAGCTGTTTCGCTTGCGGGTAATGAACACTTTGATACTGCTGCCCAGGTTGTTGTAAAATTAATACAACAATTAGCAGATCATCCTTTACCGCACGATCAAATTTTGAATGTAAATGTTCCTGATGTTCCTATTGAGCAACTTAAAGGTGTTAAAGTGACGCGTTTAGGCAGTCGTCATCAAGCCGAGTCAATGGAAAAGCAAAAAGACCCTTGGGGTCGTGATATTTATTGGTACGGGTTGTTAGGCCCCGAACAAGATGCTGGCGAAGGAACTGATTTCCACGCAATTGCAAACGGTTATGCGTCGATCACGCCATTAACGGTAGATATGACCGCATACAAAAGTATAGAAAAAATGACTAAATGGATGAATGAACTTTCGTTTTAACCGTTTAGATAAATAAATAATAATATAAAATTGAGCCCATTATGAATGTCAGAGTAGGAAGTCGTATCGGTGGTAAGTCTGGCCGAAGTGGAGAAATACTGGCACAAAAACTACACGCTGAAGGCATTGTTAATCAAAATGTTTTACAAGCAGTCGCACGTACGCCTAGGCATATATTTGTACCTGAAATCTTAGCGCATAAGGCATATGACAATACGGCGTTACCCATTGGACAAGGACAAACTATTTCGCAGCCTTATATTGTCGCTAAAATGTCTGAGCTACTAATAGCTGATGGGATTCCAGATAGCATATTGGAAATAGGTACAGGTTCTGGATATCAAACAGCAATACTGGCTCAGCTCACAGATAAAGTATTTTCTGTTGAGCGTATAAAAGCACTCCAGTGGCAAGCAAAACGCCGACTACAAGCAATGGATCTTCATAATGTTTCTATGAAACATGGTGATGGCTGGAAAGGGTGGCAGAGTAAAGCGCCTTTTAAGGCGATTATTGTAACTGCAGCTCCTAATGTTGTTCCTCAGGCATTACTTGATCAATTAGAAGATGGCGGACGTCTGATTATACCCGTTGGTGAGCAAACTCAAATTTTAAAGATTATTACACGTGAGGGAGACACATTTAACGAACAACAAGTGGAAGCCGTTAGATTTGTACCTTTAGTACCAGGAGCGGTTACGTGAAGTTAAATATATTTTCAGCTTTATATGAATGGACGTTAAAATGGGCGAAGCATAAATTTGCGCCTCGGGTACTTGCCATACTTTCTTTTACCGAATCAGTAATTTTCCCAATTCCTCCTGATGTATTACTTGCACCTATGGTATTAGCAAAACCTGAAAAAGCGTGGCGCTTTGCTAGTATTACTACAATAGCATCCATATTAGGTGGCATATTGGGTTACGTGCTCGGTTATTTAATGTTTGAACCCTGGATACAACCTATTATTACCGAACTTGGTTATCAGCATCGTTTTGATATGGTTATGGAATGGTTTCAAGAATGGGGGATTTGGGTTGTGTTTATAGCTGGCTTTTCTCCTGTACCTTATAAATTGTTTACTGTGAGCGCTGGTTTACTGCAAATGGCCTTCATTCCATTCTTACTGGCTTCTGCGATTGGGCGTGGTTTACGTTTTTTCCTTGTTGCAGGTTTAATTCAATGGGGTGGTGCTGCAATGGAAGAGAAGTTGAGACATTGGGTAGATAAAATTGGTTGGGCTTTGGTTGCCATTATTGGCGTTACTTACTTCATTATTCGTTAATAATTAATCTTAACTATATTTTTATGATAAAAATGTTACCTAACTCAAATAAGTATTTCATAATATTATTCAATATTATGATTGTATTTGTATTGGCAAGCTGTTCTGCCCGAAAGACTCCAGCTCCAGTAGTAGAGGTGAAAGGTAGCGTTCCTTTAAGTAAAAGAATCAAAAATAGCATTACAGCAACTGAATATATAATCAAAAAAGGTGAAACTTTATATTCGGTTGCGTGGCGCTCCGGTCTTGACGTACGGTCAATAGCGAAGCTTAATCGAATAAGCTCTCCTTATAAAATTTACCCCGGGCAAAAACTTATACTGGTCAAAAAAGTGACACAGCCTAGTAGGAGTAAGAGCCCTAGTGAAAACATTCACAAGCGGGAACATAAAGTTGTAAAAAAACCTGTTGCACACAACAAAAAGCAGGCGTATGGTAATAATGTAGTTGACAAAAAATCTGAAGTTGGTCAAAAAGTTCGACGCTGGATATGGCCTACAAAAGGCAACATAATATCGAATTTTTCTTCAGGTCAACCAGCAAGTAAAGGTATAAACATCGCGGGTAAAAGGGGACAAGCTATTTTATCCGCAGCTGATGGTAGAGTCGTATATGCAGGCGACGCGTTAACAGGATATGGCAAGTTAATTATCGTAAAACACAACGAAGATTATCTTAGTGCATATGCCCACAACGATCGCATCTTGGTCAAAGAACAGCAGACTGTTAAATCAGGCGATGTTATCGCTAAGATGGGAAATACAGATGCCGAAAGAGTTATGCTTCACTTTGAAGTTCGATTTCGGGGGAAGTCTGTAAATCCTATGAAGTACTTAACGAAAAAATAATAATTATAATAAGAAGAATACTAAGGAATTACTGTGAATAAATAGTTAATTGAATTCAGCTTTGCTAAATACGGGAGATATAGCATGGGCATTGAAAAACAAAAAGAAAGAACTGTATCGGATGATAGTACAAAAACTGTAGATGAAGCACCATCAAACTTAGATGCAACACAATTGTATTTAAGTGAAATTGGTTTTTCCCCTCTTTTAACCGCAGAAGAAGAAGTATACTTCTCTCGCCTATCCTTAAAAGGCGATGAACCCTCACGTAAACGAATGATTGAAAGTAATCTTCGTCTAGTCGTAAAAATAGCACGTCGTTATAATAATCGTGGATTACCCTTATTAGACCTTATTGAAGAAGGTAACCTTGGCTTAATTCGAGCCGTTGAAAAATTTGATCCGGAACGTGGCTTCAGATTTTCAACTTATGCAACTTGGTGGATCCGCCAAACAATAGAACGCGCAATCATGAACCAAACGCGTACTATCCGACTACCAATCCATGTGGTAAAAGAATTAAATATTTATCTACGTGCTTCTCGTGAGCTTGTTCAAAAGCTTGATCATGAACCTACTGCCGAAGATATTGCGCTTGCATTAGATAAGCCTGTTGAAGATGTCAGTAAGATGCTTCGTTTAAATGAGCGTATTACATCAGTAGATACACCCTTTGCAGGTGATAGTGAAAAAGCATTGTTAGATGTTATTCCTGATGAAAAAGGCGGTAGTCCTGAAACATCACTGCAATCAGACGATATTAAAAATAATATCGTAACTTGGTTGAATGAATTAAACTCAAAACAACGTGAAGTGTTAGCAAGACGTTTTGGTTTATTGGGTTATGAGGCCGCAACACTTGAAGATGTAGGTGTTGAGATAGGATTAACTCGTGAACGAGTTCGCCAAATTCAAGTAGAGGCATTAAAGCGACTACGAGATATATTAAGCCAACAAAATTTGTCAATTGAAGCGATTTTCCAAGCTTAAAAATATATTGTTACCATAAAAAAACCAGCTATTTTAGCTGGTTTTTTATTATCTATTGAATTAATACCAATCCCACTAACTATGTGATCATTTCTACTTGCCAAAATCATCAATTACTTCGTTATTTATTTAATAATTAGAACAACTAGTTAATAAAGTAAATGCCTTGTATTTGGTGATTTTTTCTACGTATAAAATAGAACACTTAATTAATGGAACTGGTATAACTTAAGCTCAGTTGAGATGTTACACCCGCTTAATTTCTGACTTTAAAGAATATAGTAAATCTAGCGCTTGTCTTGGCGTTAAGTCATCTAAATCAGTATTTTTTAATGAACTAACCACCGGATGCTCTTCTTCTAGTAATGACATTTGAGCAAAGCTATTCACAGGTTCTTCAATAATCGGTTTTGAAGATGTAGTTGGTTGCTGAATTTGATTACTTTCAAGTTCAGATAAGCGTTGTTTAGCACGTGCAATAACTGATTTGGGTACACCTGCTAGTTGAGCAACCTGAATACCAAAGCTTTTACTTGCAGCACCTTGTTGTACTTTATGCATAAAGGCAATGTTATCGTCATGCTCTATAGCGTCTAAATGTACATTATCAAGTAAATCATATTGGTCAGCTAAAAGTGTTAGTTCGAAATAATGCGTTGCAAATAAGGTAAAAGCCTTAATGTTGTTAGTTAGCATTTCAACACAAGCCCAAGCGAGTGACAAGCCGTCGTATGTACTCGTACCACGTCCTATTTCATCTAATAGTACTAAGCTTTTCTCTGTCGCGTTGTGTAAGATATTAGCAGTTTCTGTCATTTCAACCATAAACGTTGAACGTCCACTGGCTAGATCGTCAGATGCACCTATACGAGTAAATATTCTATCAACCATACCAATTTCAGCTGAAGCAGCAGGTACGTAACAGCCAATATGAGCTAATAAAACAATCAAAGCTGTTTGGCGCATGTAAGTTGATTTACCCCCCATATTGGGGCCAGTAATAATTAACATCTTACGTTGTTCTGACAGGTAAACAGGGTTGGCGATAAACGCGTCTGATGTCATTTGTTCAACGACAGGGTGACGGCCATCATCAATGTTAATTCCAGGCTGTTGGTTTAGCGTAGGTTTTACGTAATTTAACGTTTGAGCACGTTCAGCAAAGTTATTCAGTACATCAAGCTCAGAAATTGCATTAGCTAATTCTTGCAGGGAAACAAGTTCAGGAAGTACTAAGTCAAATAACTCATCATAGAGTCTCTTTTCAAGTGCTAAAAACTTACTTTGCGCGCCTAAAACTTTTTCTTCATGCTGTTTTAGTTCATTTGTAATGAAACGTTCGTTGTTTTTAAGTGTTTGACGACGAATATAATCATCAGGTACATCGTTAGAGGCACTTCGGCTTATCTCAATGTAAAAGCCATGCACCTTGTTATAACCCACTTTTAACGATTGAATACCGGTACGTTCTTTTTCTCTTAGTTCGAGTTGTTGCAAAAACTCAGTGGCACCGTCGCTTAGGTCGCGTAATACATCAAGCTCTTCATTGTAGCCCTTTGCAATAACACCACCGTCTCTAATGAGTACCGGAGGATTTTCAACAATCGCATGAGTAAGTAATGATTGAATATTAGGTAGAGGTTTGGCTTGTAAGGCCAAGTCGTTCAAATAGCCTGACTGCTTAATAGATAAGGTATCTTGTAATTCAGGTAACCGTGTTAACGAATCTCGTAAACGAGCAAAATCACGAGGACGAGCAGAGCGTAATGCAATACGTGAAACGATACGCTCAACGTCACCAAAGGATTTCAGTGTAGTAAATAAATCAAAATATAAATCGTGAGATAAAATATCATCTACAGTACTATGGCGATTGTTTAAAACTGTTAGGTTTCTTAGTGGGAAATGCACCCAGCGTTTAAGAAGCCTTGAGCCCATAGGTGTTGCAGTATTATCTAGCACATTAGCAAGAGTACTATCAGTACCACCTTTTAAATTTTGGGTTAATTCTAAATTTCTGCGAGTGGCAGCATCTAAAATAACGCCAGTAGCGGCAGATTCAAAAACAATAGAGCGTATATGAGGAAGCTCTGAACGTTGACATTCTTTTACATATTGAAATAAACAACCTGCTGCAGATAAACCTAAAAGCTTATCCTCAACACCAAAACCAGTTAACTCTTTAGTTTTAAATTGTTTGTTGAGTAAACTTTTTGCGGTATCTAAATCAAATTCCCATTCAGCACGTCTTCTTATGCCTTTAATATTCTCAACTAAGGAGTAATCAGAGAAATTCTCAGGGTAAAGTAACTCAGCTGGATTTAGTCGTTGTAATTCAGCTTGTAATTGTTCTTTTGTACTCGGTTCCGTAATAACAAACCGACCACTGGTCATATCTATATACGCTAAACCAAAATGGTGTCGATTATTTTTGATAACTTCTGAAATACTAACAATAAGGTTATCTTGTTTATCAGTAAGTAATGCTTCATCACTCACTGTGCCAGGTGTTACCACACGAACAACTTTTCGTTCTACAGGGCCTTTGCTGGTTGCGGGATCGCCAATTTGTTCACAAATGGCAACAGACTCACCTAGTTGCACCAATTTTGCTAAATAATTATCTAAAGAATGGTAAGGAACACCCGCCATAGGAATGGCATTACCGCCTGTTTTGCCGCGAGCTGTTAGTGAAATATCTAATAAATCAGACGCTTTTTTAGCATCGTCAAAAAACAATTCGTAAAAATCCCCCATACGATAAAAAATCAAAATATTAGGAAATTCAGCCTTAATAGTAAGGTATTGACGCATCATAGGGGTGTGTTGTGATAAATCTGTCATGTTTTTATTGTACTTTTTGTTCAGTTAGACCAATGTTTTTGCTTGGTATGCTTTAATTTTAGTGAAATAAACTGAAATTTCAGTTGGTTTTATTGGCTCCCACTAAAATATGTTGGTTTATTTTAAATATGTATTTTTTGGTGTAAACCTATACTAGGTCACTACTAGTTATTGCTAATAATACTGATATTAAAATGTTAGCGCTATAGCTATTACTATTAAGGGGGAAATAAAAGAGAACAAAGAAAAAGATATATATTTCAATAATTGGAGTAATAAAGCCTGGAGCGAACGTTTTTATTTGCTAGAGAAGAAAATGGAGGGTCAAACGGCTCGTGTGGAAAAACGGTTTTAAGTCATTTTTCTATCGTTATAAAAGCCCTTCCACAAATATTTTGTCAGATCAAAATTGGAAGTCCACTAACTTCATTAGTTAAAACAATAGATGAATTTAAAACACTAAAAGATATTATCTAAAATAGCCGCTACCCTGCGAGTGAACACAAGCAAGCTAACAAATAAAAGCGCCCACTAAGAAAATTATATCTTCAATAATGTCACTCGTTGATGCGGTGGAACTTTATTTAGCTCAATATATTGAAGATCGTACAGTTAATGGCAAGGGTATAGCAGTAGGTGCTAGAAATCAAAAGGATTAAGCTGAGTTTTCTATGGTTCTCGGAGGGCGTATTGTGCCATAGTAAAAGTTTCAAGTGATAGCTGTTATCGGTAATAAGATCGTAATATGCCTATGAATGCTTGTGCGGTATTAGATACACACTGCTTGCCGTGATTAAAACGTTTTATTCTCTTTAAAATAAGCGAACAAAATTTAACCGTGAAGATCAACATACCCTAGTAGTTGGGTATTATGCTTTTGAATATTATTGCAGGACACCTGCTGTTTCAACACATCTTACCCAATCATTAATAGCTAAATAAGCCCTCGATGAATTATTAAATCTTCCCCCTTCCTTTTGATAGGCTACTATAACAATTATCAAGGCTAACGTGGTATTCCATAGTGTGATTTATACACTATGTACTGAATAACTTGACAGTTAAATTATGGGGCTAGCAGTTCAAATATAATAATAGCACAGATGAACTGCTAATTAATTGGAATAGGATATATCATGAATACAACAAGATTTAAGAAAAGTAAAATAATACTTTCTATAGTTGCAGCATTGTCATCGAATGCTTTTGCTAATGAGGTAGAAAGCGAAAAAGAAGTAAAAAAAGAGCTGATTGAAACTATTACCGTTACGGCAGATAGACACGCTAAAAGCGCTCAAGACGTCGCCGCTTCAATTTCAGCTATTAATGGGGATGATTTGGAAAGTCTTGGTATAAGAAGTGTTGAAGGGTTACAAAATTTTGTGCCGGGGCTCAATATTAAAAGCCAATCCATTGGTACAACATCGTTTAATATTCGTGGTGTAGGCCAAGCTCAAGATGATATCACTGTAGAATCTGGTGTTGGTGTGTTTATTGATGATATTTATATTCCAAGGATGGGAGCCGCCGGTGGCGCTTTATATGATGTAGAAAGGGTAGAGGTCTTACGAGGCCCGCAAGGAACGTTATATGGTCGAAATACTGCAGGTGGGTCAATTAATTTTATTACAAAAAAACCGTCTGATTTTTTAAATGCTAAAGTGTCAGCTACACTTGGAAATAGAAACACCCAAGAGATAAAAGGCTACGTGTCTGGACCTTTAATAGATGACAGGTTGTTGGGGCAAGCGTCGTTTGTATCTAAAAAATCAGATGGGTATATGACCAATGACTTTACAGGTGAAAAAGGTAACGGTGCAGACACATTTGCTGGTCGAGTAGCACTTCAGTACATTGCGAGCGAAGATGTAAGTTTATTTTTTACCGCAGATGCTGAAAACTCGTCACCAGATCCTACAATGATGAACATTGGTCCTGAGGGTGGGTATTTATCATTTGTACATCAATTGTTTAACGATATTAGTCAAAGCCAAGGTGGGCCTGCTGTATTTTCTGGAGAAAATGCAACTAAGTTTTATGAAACTAACGTTGATAACGATGGAAAAGAAAGCCTTGAAACATGGGGGTTAATGACTCGACTTGAAATAGCCCATGACGATATAGATGCCGCCTATATTATTGGCTACCGTGAGTCTGAATTATTTATGGATGTTGATCGAGACATGTCAACATTAAACTTACTAAATGAAAGCCACGATGAAGAAGCAAAGTGGGGTAGTTTTGAAGCTAGATTTTCTTCAAATCCAGATGGTGACTTATCGTTAAACAAACGTTTGGAATGGGTGTTTGGTTATTATTACTTCTTTGAAGACTCAGCTAAAGAATTAAATTTACATACTAGCGATGCTGCATTTATGGCAACGCAAGGTGCGCTTAGCGGCTTAACATCCTTACAGTTCTTTCAAGAGCAAGACACCGAGGCACATGCGCTTTTTGGACAAGCAACGTATAGTTTAACCGATAAAACTCGTCTTACTGGTGGAGCGCGCTGGACAACAGAAGAGAAAACTGCAGGTGTAGCAACCAATGTTATAGACCCAGCAGGCGGTAATATTTTTGGTCCTGGGCGTAATGGCGGAATTATTGACGAAATCTACGACACATCAACGACTGAGTCGTGGAACGACTTTACCATTAAGCTAGCGGTAGAGCACGACATTAGCGAAGATACTTTATTTTACGCATCGTACAGCGAAGGTTTTAAAAGTGGTGGGTTTAATGGCACAGCGTCAACACAAGCATTGGCAGAAACAGCATTTAGTCCTGAAAACGTTTTAAACTATGAACTTGGTTTAAAAAGCAATGTTACAGAGTGGTTCAGAGCAAACGTATCTTTATTTAAAATGGACTATAACGACTTACAAACAGCTATTATTAGTGAAGGCGGCACACCATTTATATTAAACACTGAAGCCGATATTCAAGGTGCTGAATTAGAATTTATTGTTGTACCGGTTGACGATCTATCAATATCGGCCAACCTGAGTTACATTGATTCAGAATATGTTAAATCTGAAGGTGCGCCTGAATTAATTGGCACTCAAGTAAATGGTGTTCCTGAGTTTAGCTACAGCATTGCTGCCGACTACTATATTCCATTATCAGACGGTGAGATTAACTTTCATATTGATTACAGTTGGGAAGATGAAACTACCACTACTTCAGCGGCAGGTACATTACCGAAGCTAGTTGATTGGGACGTTATCAACACAACATTAAGCTACAAACCATCAAGCGAAGAGTGGGAAGTGTCTTTATGGGTTAAAAATGCAGCTGACTCTGAATACTGGTTGTCAGTTGGTAGCGCACAAGCGTCAACATCGCCAGAAAACTCAACGGCAAGACTGCCAGCCCCACCAATTACTTATGGTGTAACCTTTAACTACTTCTGGAATTAATTGTTAACCCTGCAGAGTAAATTAAACGATACGTAGAAAAGTAAGAAGTTTAGTGGCCTTTAATCATATAATGATTAAAGGCCATTTTTATGGTTGGCTTACTGTACTGAAGCTAGAAGTATAACTATAACTATCCAGCTAAAAAACAGAACGTACCACAGAGATACGCTTTATAATTTGAACGTGAATTTTTAGAACACTTAAAATATAGAGATGAGAGCAATAGGCTTAGGCGTGTAATAAGGCTTGTTTGTAAAGCATATAGTTATTTCCTGTAATATTAACTCAAACCTAAATTGACCAGAAACTTTAAAAGTTGAATAACTTTAAATTCAGGCTTGAGCTACTAACTAATTCCCTCAAGGATAACTATTCAGTAAAATTACGTATTGTTTAAATATTACCTTTCATTAACTCATCTACCGCATAATGCACCGCTCTAGCGGTTAACGCCATATACGTTAACGACGGGTTTTGATTACTTGACGACGCCATACAAGCACCATCAGTAATAAACAGGTTAGGAATGTCATGACATTGATTATGCGCATTAAGCACCGACTTTTTAGGATCGTTACCCATTCTAGCGCCGCCCATTTCATGAATATACTCACCCGGAGCAACCGCTTTGTCGTAAGTTTCAATGTCAGTAAAGCCTGCTGCATCTAGCATTTCGGCAGCTGAAGTTACCATGTCTTTTCGCATAGCCAGTTCGTTATCACTCCATGAAGCACTAAAATGTAGAACAGGTATTCCCCAAGCATCTGTCACGTTAGGGTTTATTCGTACATGATTTTCATAGCGAGGTAAGCATTCACCAGCACCACTTAATCGCATTTGCCACGCACCAGGGTCTTGTAATTGATTTTTAAAATCGCTACCAATGCCTACTTGTTCTGTGCCTCGAGACCAGCCAAACTGTCTACCCAGCCCGCCCATTTGATAGCCACGTAAAAAATCAGGGTGTTTAGTATCTATATTTCTAAAGCGAGGCACAACAATACCGCAAGGACGATGACCATTAAAATACCGGCTATCAACGCCATCCATTTTTCCTTTAGCACCAGCGGCAAAATGGTGATCCATAATGTAATGACCTAATACACCACTTGAATTCGCTAAGCCGTCAGAAAATCTTGGCGTTTTAGAATTAAACAGTAAACGAACCGACTCGAAAGCTGAAGCACATAAGAATATGACTTTACTATAGTATTCGGTGACTTCGTGGGTTTTACTGTCAATTACACGTACGCCTGTAGCTTTATCAGTATTCTCGTCATAAATAATGCTGTGTACAATGCTGTCGGTGCGCATGGTTAAATTACCCGTTAATTTAGCCGCGGGTAATGTTGAGCTTTGCGTACTAAAATAAGCGCCAGCTGAGCAACCACGAGCACAAATACCACATTGATGACACGAGGCTCGGCCTTTATGAGGCACAGTTAAAACCGCTTGCCTTGCAACCGTTAAAGTTCGATCCGAATAATGCTTTTTAATACCAGCTCTAAGTTGCTTTTCAGCGACATTTAATTCCATAGGAGGTAGTAGCTTACCGTGTGGAATTTGATCGCTCACATTAGGCTCACCACTCACGCCAATAAAGTCTTCAACGTAGTTATACCAAGGTTCAATATCTTGATAGGAAATAGGCCAAGGCTCTGCCATTCCATCGGCGGCGTTTGCATTAAAATCGCGCTCCGTCCATCGGTAGGTTTGCCGTGTCCAAATAAGCGACCTACCACCTAATTGGTGTCCTCTAATCCATACGTAAGGTTTGTCTTTATCATGAGTGTATGGGTTGTCGCGATCGTTAATAAAGAAATGTTTAGTGCCTTCATTAAGTTGCGAGGTTTTACTTTGAATTGGCTGATCGTGCTGAATGCGTTTTCGATCGCCTTTCCCCCTAAACGGAAAGCTAGATTCAGGTTTATGCTCAGTCACATAGTCTTTACCATGCTCAACATGTCGTCCACGTTCTAACATTAAGGTTTTTAAACCTTTTTCGGTTAATTCTTTAGCTGCCCAACCGCCAGTTATGCCAGAGCCAACAACGATTGCATCAAAATGATTATCTTTCATAACTTCTATTCCACTTATGTAGTGTTAACTGGGTGAACTAATAATTAGTAACGGGTTAAAGAGCCCGGAGGGCCAGAGGGAGAAAAATCAAACTCGGCAATAGGACCATGGTATTTAAGCTCTTTTGCCATGCCTTGTTCAGAGGTATAAAAACCAATTAACGTAAGCTGCTTCATTTGTTTGTAAAAGTTACTAATACTGGCGTTTGTTTCTTTATGGGTAAGCACGTTAGCGTCTAAAGTTTCAATCTCAGCAAACTGTTGTTTAGCTGGCAGTGACAAAAACTCTTTACGGTGTTTTTTAGCTTGTAGTGTATTAAAGCTTCTTAAACCTTCAATAAACAACCAGCTGTCTTTGTCGTCGTACCAATCGGCTAGCATTAAATCAATGAACTCGGTGACACCTACGTCATTCGCACCTGGTGTGGTGGTTTTAGGAATAATTATTTCGCTAATGACTGAAATTAAAGTTATTTCTTTACCTGATAAAAATTTATAAGCATATTTTGATTTACTTGCCTGGTTATGCTGCATGTGGTGCTGATGTGAGCCGTTAGCCATAGCTGCAATTAAAGTAGGCGAAGCTGCTACACCAGCAGTAAGTAATAACGACTTAATCAGTTGACGTCGATTCATCATGTTATTCCTTGTGTGTCAGTTATATAGGTTAAAATTCAAAAAAACATTAGGCAGGAACGACAGAATTACGAGCTTTTTCTAATAATGCTTTAGTTAATAAAACACCTTCCATTGGTGACTTTTTACAGCCTTCCCATTCAATGCCTATATAACCGTTAAAGCCTGACTTATGTACAATATCCATCATGCGGAAATAGTCGATATACTTTTCTCTGCCTTTTGGATCAAAATCCATGCTTTTTGCACTAACTGCTTTAGCCCAAGGCATTATAATTTCGGTACTCTTATAAGGATCGTCGTAACGGAAGTTGTTTAAATCGGGCAGGGTGCCACAATTATTCATGTTTACGTTTGTCATGACTTCAGCAATAAAATTTGCTTTATACGAATAGTCGCTTCCCCATAGGTTTTCAACGATAATGTTAATCCCTAAAGGCGCTGCAAATTTACTTAATTGAGTTAAGCTGTCGGTAACTAAATCAAGTTGTTGTTGTCGTGAACCACCTGAACGGGCATTTACTCTAATAGATTTACAACCTAAATGATGCGCTGCCTCAATCCAACGGTAATGCGTGTCTATAACCTTTGCACGATTAGCGGCAATCATATCGCCTACACGGCCTTCTTTGTGGCACATAATCATTTCGTTATGTACGCCTAAATCATCACTGCGTTTTTTTAACTGCTTTAGCTTTTCAGGCTTTGTGTAAATATCTAACATAAAATCACTTAAGTAATCTATGCCGTAAATACCCAGTTTTTCAGCTGCAAATTTAGGGAAATCAACCGTCTTCATCTCACCACTATAAAACTGACGCTGAAATGACCACTGAGCAATAGATATTTCAAACCAATGCTTTTTATGGGCAAAGCTTGTAAACGATGCGGGTATAACTGCTACTGCTGATAATGAAGCCGCAAGTTTTAAAAAATCACGTCTGTTGTTTTGCATGAGCGCCTCAATAAAATTAAAGTATTTAACGAATAGATTTACATGCTATACAGCTTAAATAAAACATACCCCTCCCTTTAGAAGGGGGAATGTAAAAGGTTGGAGATGAGAGGGAGGTTTAATGCTTTGTCAGGCATTGATTAAGTTTTAAGGTTTAGGAAGACACCATGGCTGCCACTTACAAAGTTACTTTAGGAAAATTTAAAATTCAGAAAAGTGAAAGTTACACTACCGTTATTTCTAAACTCTGTAAAAGGCTCATTATGGCCGTTGATGTTTCAGTTATTAACGCTAACTAATAACACAAAGCGGACGGTTTTGATGAGCCAGAATCATCGTTTCTAATGATTACTTTGATACGAAAGCTGACGTTATTTGTTGGATTATGGATGGCTTGATTATTTTACCTTTTTATTTATCAAACTTGTCGAAAGAACCTCATCTTCAGGGAAAAGTGATATTAAGTGTAAGGATAAGTTTATTTATTAAATTGTACGCATCTATTTCTCCCATTCATTTTTGCTTCATATAAGGCCGCATCAGCATATTCAATTAGCTTTCTTGGTGTGCTTTGCAAATCAGGCTCTAATGAGTAGTATCCGAGACTGAGGGTTACAGGAGAGTTATTTTGTGCAGGGTGTGGAATCGCCATCTCGTACACTTTTTTTCGGATGCTTTCAGCTAAAAAGGCAGCCTCTTTATCGTCTCCATATAAAATGACCGAAAATTCTTCACCTCCGTATCTAAATGCTAAATTTGATGAGCGCTCACATACATTAGAAATTGAATGTGCAATTTGAATAAGACATTCATCACCAGCATAATGCCCAAGTAAATCATTGAATTGTTTGAAATGATCAACATCACACATAATAAGTGAAACAAATCGTTTTTCACGTTTAGCAAGTTTGATTAAAAAATCAAGCTGTGAATCAAATTCTCTTCGGTTACTTAACCCTGTTAAGCTATCAGTTTTTGCTTGTTCATATAATTTTTCACTGACAGTTTCATATTCAATAATACCAATTAATAATGCTGAATTTCCAAATTCATCTTTTGTTAATGCTCTAGCACGGCTTGAAAAGTACTTTGTCTCGGCCGAACTTGAGTCATAATAAGGGAAACGATTATTATATTCCTCTATAGTTCCCGTTTTTAACTGGCTGTATTCATCAAAAATTTGTCTTGCCTTTTCAGAACACTTTATAGCAACATTAGTATTATAATCTCCGGCAATTGGGCAAGTTTGATTCACCGAGTGTTGAATAATATTATGATCCAACGAGAATGTTTTACACATAGTTTGATTACAATAGAAAATATTTGGATTATCTTCTAGATCAATAATCCACCATGATAACTGCGAGAAATTGAGTATTTTTTCACACAATTGATAATATTTTTCAACTCGTTTATTTGGAAACATAAATAATCAGTGAGTCTCCTAGCTAAAGAATAATTTTTTATAATTCAGTTGCATTAATCAATAAAATCAAACTTACATTTATATTAGCCCATAATAAAAACAAGTACCATCTCGGTTGCTCAAACCACTCACCCTACAGTGCTCAATACTGTCAACTATGCCTTCAGAATTCAGGAAGGTTGGCGGTTTTCTGCGTAAGTAGTAGTGGCTTAGTTCACATTCAGGCAGAGCTACTCATTAACAAAAAACATCCTGAAATATTCATGTTTTGGTCATGGGTAGTGTCCGCTTTTGGCTAGCTGCGGAAGGTTTGTGAACACCACTTCTACATTCCGCTTAGCGCACTAACTTATCATTACAAGATGAAAAATGAACGACGGCAGTGGTGGCTGAGCGAACTATTTTATGCTTGTGCTATTTAACTATATTCTTATCTTAATAACATTTGATAAAGCTTATTCAAACACTTCTGAAACTTTCTTTTACAATCAATCAAGCGTCTCTTCTTTAATAGTTTGTTTTGTGGTTAATTGTTTTATTTTTTGTTCATACACCAAGGTAATGTGATTTAACCAGGCTATAAAGTTTTCACGCTGTTCGGTGGGTACGAATTCAGCTTCAGATAGTTGCTGTATTCGGTTTATGTTTTGCTGGTAAAGAGCTATTAACGCAGCAGAATCAGCAGTGTGTTTAGTATTATTTACCGTAATATAAATTGGAGAGCTATGA
>Ga0209291_1000760_pt1 | contig 30462 bp, 23 predicted proteins | sample GOMGulsemesocosm_FD_184633 | JGI IMG/M metagenome (GOLD analysis project Ga0209291, IMG submission 184633) | Methane-oxidizing microbial communities from mesocosms in the Gulf of Mexico - GOM9B Gulf of Mexico (SPAdes) (version 2) | ecosystem: Environmental > Aquatic > Marine > Cold seeps...
TAGCTTTTTAATGCGATTTAGTATAATGGTTTAATAGCTAGTTATTCAAAAGTATGACGTTGCTCTGCTATAACAGATGCTTTTAGTAATTGGTTAAAGGTTTTAATTGAGTCAAAGTTTTTAGTAATCTCAGTTGACACAGCTACACCAGATATACCTGTTTTTAAAATGGCTTCAATATCTGCTGTATTTATACCTCCAACACCTATAACTGGCGTTGTTGTATTTAATACGTCCATAATTGCTCTATAACCTTCTAAACCTAAAATTGGACCTAATTCTGATTTAGTATCAGTAAATCTAAAAGGACCTAAACTAATATAATCAACATCCTGAGCTATTAAAGCTTCACAATCTTGTAAAGTGTTAGCAGTACCACCAATACTTTGCCAAGTATATAAATGTTTTCTAGTAATTGTAGGGCTCACGTCTGATGGACCTAAATGTACACCATCAGCTTTAATTGTTTTAGCTACTTTATAGTGGTCATTAATAATTAGTCTAGTTTGAAAATGAGATGTTATCTTTATAACCTCTTCTGCTAATTTTAAAAACTTTTTTTCAGATACATTTTTGTAACGCAATTGTACTAATTCTGCTCCAGAGGTGCATGCCTTCTGGACATTTTCCAAAATTTGTTTAGGGGAATCGCCTTGCGTTATATAATGTAATTTAGGTATAATCATGTGTTTAAGACTTATAGTTTCAACGAGTGACAGGTAAGTAAAGTGCAAAAATACAATTATTATAAAGACCTGAGTGTATCTTATCATACTCAAAATATTATAGTTTTTTATGAAGGCTTTAGCAAAAGTTTAATAGCTGTATTTAGGCTTTGCATTACTAGGTTATGTAACTTTGTAATAGTAATATGTATGGTCTTAATTAGACTTATATTAGCACATAAAATTTATGAATACCCACAAAACATCATATTCTATATTAGATTTGGCGTTAGTATCTCAAGATCACACACTAAAGCAAACCTATGCTAACGCGTTACATTTAGCTCAACAAGCCGAAAGCTTTGGTTATAAAAGATATTGGTTAGCAGAGCACCACAACTCTACAAATATTGGTAGTACTGCAACCTCCATATTAATTGGTTATGTTGCTCAGGGTACAACTACAATTACCATTGGTTCTGGTGGAATCATGCTACCAAACCATTCTCCTTTAATAGTTGCAGAGCAATTTGGGACTTTAGCAACACTATATCCAAATCGTATAGATTTAGGTTTAGGTAGAGCACCTGGAACAGATCGTGAAACAGCAGAAGCGATTCGGTCTGACTTTATGGAAGCTGCACATGCGTTTCCTAATATGGTAGGACAAATCCAACAATATTTTTCAGTAGATAATGCAACGTCTAAAGTAAGAGCTACAGTAGCAGAAGGTGTCTCAGTGCCTATTTATATTTTAGGATCTAGTACAGATAGTGCACATTTAGCCTCTAAAAAAGGATTACCATATGCATTTGCCAGTCATTTTGCTACAAGCCACTTATGGGATGCTTTGGAAATATATAGAAATAAGTTTCAACCCTCATCAATATTGCAAAATCCTTATGTAATTGTTGGACTAAATATTATTATCGCAGATACAGATGAAGAAGCAGAGCGCTTATTTACCTCTTTAATTAGTATGATTGTTGGTTTATTTACAGGTAAAAGACAAGCAGTACAACCACCAACAGATATGACAGAAGATTACAGAGAAATTTTAAAAAATGCACAAGTACATCAAATGCTAAAATATACGTTTGTTGGTAGTAAAAACACTGTAAAGCCTAAAATTAAGGAATTTATGGATCAAACTAAAGCGGACGAGTTTATAGCTGTATCAAATATTTATGATATTAATGATCGTATAAAATCGTATAAGTATTTTTCCCAAATAATGGACGAACTAAACAATTAGTGTTGTATGGAACTTCTTCAAAAATAGTTTTAAAACATAAAAAAAGCCTCTAAAACTTAAGTTTTAGAGGCTTTTTTTTAATATCAAGGATATAATTAAAAACCCTTATTGTTTTTTACTAGAAGATTTAAATCTATAAGTGATACCAAAATTAATCCCGAAAGAAGAGTATGGTACTTTTTGAGATAATTTTCTTGACGAATCCGTATTTGAATTAGATAAATTATCTACATAAGTTGTTTCTTTATTATAACCGTTTGGCAAATTATCTATATTATAAAAACCAGCAAATGCAACAGTACCATCAGGTAAAACTACGTCTGTATTAAATTCTGTAATTTCAGAGTCTTTACGTTTTAAGCTAATTCCGTAATACTCAGCTTCAACAAATAAATTTAAGTTATCATTTAGGTTAAATTTATAACCTAAAGCACCTACAAATCCTAATGGAAAATGTCCATGAAAATCTTCTTTATAATTTGTCTCAGAATAAGACCCTAAAGGGATTCCAAAAGCATCAGCTTCTGCCTGAGAAAGTACTGATTTATCATATACTACAGCTTCAGTTTTTCCTCCTAATTTTAATAAAGCACCAAAACGACCATAAATATTGTTTGTAAATTTATATACTATAGATGTTGATGCTCCAAAAGCACGTGCTCTAGCAACAGCATCTACTTCACGATTTGGAACATTAACTTCCGATATTGTTTGGTCTGTACCATGTAAATATCCTAAACCTAAATCTACACCAAAAGACTCATTAAAATAATAAGTCCCTCTTAGTTGTACGTTTGCACCTTCACCATAACTACCATAAGAGTTTTCTGTTTCTGATAAGTTAATTGATTCTCCTAATTTCATTCCTGCACTTCCAACAGCATAACCTGTACTTAAAGAGACTTCTACTTGAGCAAATGATAAACTACTAATTAATAGCGCTGTTAACACTATTCCAAATTGTTTCATAATTGTTTGATTTGAAAATTATTTTATGTAAAAAAGAAAGATTGAATTTAGAGTCAATAAACTCCAATTTCAATCCCAACAAATATACTTGATTTTTAAACAATTTAGCCTAATAAAACATGTAAACTATAACTATAAACATTGACTAATTTGCTAATCAAATACTTATGTTACCAATGGTGTTTAAATGATTGTTTAAAAAAATGTTAATTTGAACTGTCATAAATATTAATTTTAAAAATGTATATATTATATTAGTAAATCCAAATTAACTTAACCGTATTTAAAATTTTGATTTTTGCTATGAATAATGATTATCAAGACCTTTTAGGAACCCACTCAGAACAACTTAAAACTAATAAAATTAATTACTTACAACAGTTAGAAAAAGATAAAATTATTGAACGACAAATACGTTTTCAAGAATTATTAATTAGTATTTCTACACAGTATATTAATTCGGATTTATCAGATATCAATAACTTGATTAATAAATCCTTACAACAGATTTGTGAGTTTGTAGAGTCTGATAGAAGTTATATATTTTCATACGATTTTATAAGCAATACAACATCCAATACTTATGAGTGGTGCGCAAAAGGCGTAGAGCCTGAAATAGATAATTTACAGCAAGTGCCTTTAGATTACTTTCCGCAATGGGTAGAAGCTCATAAAAAAGGAGAGGCCTTTTTTGTTGAAGATGTTAGTTTACTACCAGAGGATGGAGAACACGGTTTGCGTGCTGTTTTAGAGCCACAAGGCATAAAAAGTTTGATTACCATACCTAAGTTTAAAAATAATGAATTAATTGGCTTTATAGGTTTTGACTCGGTAAAACAAATTAATAAGTTTAATGACCACGAAAAAGAAATCTTATTTGTTTTTGCTAATATGTTAGTCAACATTATACAGCGAAAAGAAAATGAAGAACGCATTAAAGCGCAAGAAGCTAAAAAGGAAGAGTTATTACAGTTTTTATCCCGTCAAAATGAAGAGTTAAATGAATACGCTCATGTTGTATCTCACGATTTAAAAGCACCATTAATTAATATCCACACTTTAATAAGTTGGTTTATGGATGATAACAAAGAGGTTTTGGATGATGCAGCATTAACACCATTACATCAAGTGATTTTTAATGTAGAGAAGATGGATTTTTTAATCAAAGGAATTTTAGATTACTCTACCATTGACAGGCTTGAGACAGAAGATAAATCTATTGATTTTAATCTTATTGTGGACGAGGTTATTCAAACTTTATTAGTACCAAGCCACGTTACTATTACAGTACAAGATAATTTACCAAGTATATATGGTAACGCTTGGCGTTTTAAACAAGTGTTTCAAAACTTGATACAAAATGCCATAAAATATGGTAATCCAGAAAAAGGAACTATACAAGTTGGTTATACAGATCATGAGGATCATTATCAGTTTTTTGTCAAAGACAATGGTATTGGAATTAAATCTGATTATTACGACAAGATTTTTAAAGTCTTTACTAAATTAGAAAGCACAGGATCGTCCTCTGGTATTGGCTTATCTATTGTAAAAAAAATAATTACTTATTATAAAGGTTCTATTTGGGTAGATAGTCAAGAGGGTAGTGGTACCACGTTTTATTTTACGTTATTCAAAAACTAATCTAAATTGTAGGCCAAGAATTATATAAGCTGTGCTATTATTATGAGTAAATCTATTGTTTAATATAACTCTTGTGTATTATTTTTACACTAAAAAAACACCTAATTATAATTAACTCGAGTTATTTTTTATGAAGCAAGCCATTACGCTATTACTACTTGCACTTATATTATGCAATTGCGAAAGTGAAAAATCAAAACAACAACAATTAGAAGCAGCACAAATACAACTTGAAATCGCTTCCGAAAAAGAGTTGATTAAACCTAAAATTGAAGCCACAGGTAGCTATCGTAAGAGGCAAACACAAGCTGGTTACCAATTAAGCTTGATGCTTACTAACACCTCTAAATATACAACTTATAAGGATTGTACAATTGAAGTGCAATATTATTCCAAAACCAACACGATTATACATAAAACGCTAATTAAAATATCTGACACTATAAAACCAAATCAAACAATAACGGTTGACAAATTTACGGATGAAACAGCAGATATTAAAGATGTTAACTCCTTAGGATGGACTTGTATTGATGCTGTTATTGTGGATTAATTGTAATTTAAAAACTAAGCGATTTTCATGTCTATAGTTTAGTCATAATCTTAATATTTTAAAATAATGGTGCTTTTCAAAAAGTAGTAGCTACATTTTAAAATATTAAAAGATCCTTTTTTATCATTATTTTAGAGGTAAATTCGCTATAATTTTTTCTAAAACACCTTTTTAATTTGAAGTTGATTTTTTGTATCTTATTTCTATTGTTATTTCAAAATAACCTTGTGTCTCAAAATCTAGATTCTATTATCAGTAGTTTAGAATTTAAGATGCGTAATTATAAAATGTATGATTTAGAAAAGGAAGCACAAATAGATAGCTTAATTAAAAAAGTAAGTAATACTTCTAACCTCAATGACCAGTACATAATTAACAATGCTATTTTTGAGGAGTATCAATTTTACAGTTTTAATAAAGCATTAGAATATATAGAAAAAAACATAGAGATTGGAAAATTGCTTAATAATGATGAGTTACTAGATAAAGCTATCCTAAAAATGGGATTATTATTAGTTAACACAGGACGATTTAAAGAATCAATTGATGCATTAAGTAAAATAAAAAGAAACTCACTACCAAAATCCTTACTAAATAATTATTTTATTGCTCATAAAGAAGGTTATTCTGGCCTATCCTATAATACAGCAGTAAATAGCAATAAATTAATATATTTAGAGCTATACAAAGCCTATCAAGACTCATTATATGATAGACTTAAACCTGACTCTGAGGAAGCCTTAAGACTTAAAGAAAAGGAATATAGAGATAAACGAAATTTGGACAAGGCTTTTAAAGTCAATTCACAAAGACTTGGTAAAGTTAAATTAGGTTCTCGTTTATACTCTTTAATAACTTTTGAAAGATCCTTGTTGTATGAGTTAAATAACCAATTAACTAAACAAAAAGAGTATTTAATACACTCTGCAATATCAGATATTCAAGCGTCTGTAAAGGATAACGCATCAATGGGGACTTTAGCTAAAATACTTTTTTCTGAAGGTGATATTGACAGAGCACATAAATACATTAATTTTTCTTACAATGATGCTGAGTTTTATAATTCGCGTTTACGTTTTGTAGATATTGCTAATAATATGCCTTTAATTACAAAAGCCTATGAACAAAAAACTGCAAAGCAAAAGCAAAAGTTAGAATACTCTTTAGTTTTTATTAGTGTTTTAGCTGTTTTTTTACTAATCGCAATTTATACGGTTTATAAGCAAGTCAAAAAAGTATCAGAAGCCAAGGATAAACTTAAAATTGCTAATAATCAACTTCTAGTTTTTAATAAAAAGCTTAATACATCTAATCAAGAACTTAAAAATCTTTATTTAGAGCTCTCAGAAGTAGATAAAATTAAGGAACATTACATAGGTAATTTTGTTAATCTGTATTCAGAATACATCACCAAATTAGATGTTTACAGAAAATTGGTAAGCAAATATGTTAATGCAAATCAAATGAATGCGTTGCTTAAATTATCAAAATCTAAAAGACTAATTGATGAAGAATTAGAAATTTTTAACAACAATTTTGACAGTTCATTTTTACATATTTATCCTAATTTTTTGTCAGAAGTTAATAAGTTATTAAAACCAGATCATCAAATTGAATTAACTGATATAAAGCAATTAAATACAGAATTAAGAATCTTGGCACTTATCAAATTAGGAATTGATAATAGTTCAAGAATTGCAAAAATTTTAAGGTATTCTGTAAATACCATTTATAATTACAGATCAGCTATTAATAAATCTGCAATTGATAAAACAAATTTTGAGAAGATGATAAAATCTATCTAAAAATTAAATAATATTATCAAAAACACCCTCTATAAATTACTGATTTCGGATATAAAACTCTGTAATCATCCAATAAAATCCACTTTTCGTATTCTGCTTAAATCTTATAAGTAATTGATTTTAAATATTTTAACAAATATTTACACGCTATAAAATCCACTTTTACAGATTTCTCTATTGTAGTTGCTGTTATTTCAGGGTAATTTGCTAAACCATTTTATTGACTTCATAATTTAATACATATAGAGGCAAATGATTTATAAAAAATTAGTTTTCATTACGGTAATTTTCATTTCATTATTGTGTACAAGTAAAAGTGTAGCACAAAATAAAGTTACAGGTGTTGTAACAGAGAATGATGGATTACCTATACCTGGAGTTTCCGTGATATTAAAAGGAACTACAATTGGTGTTAGTACAGATTTTGATGGTAAATACACATTAAGTGAAGGTGTAAATCAAAATTCAGTGATAGTATTTAGTTATATTGGATTTAAAACACAAGAGATTTTAGTAAAAGGACAGTCTGTTATTAATGTTGATTTGCAAGAAGATACAAGTGTTTTAGATGAAGTTGTAATTGTTGGTTATGGATCGCAACTTAAAAAAGATATAACAGGATCGGTCTCTACAATTGACAGCGATTCTTTTGAATCTAGACCCAACACTCAAGTAGGTTCTTTATTACAAGGACAATCAGCAGGTGTACAAGTCATATCTGGATCAGGTAAACCATCAGGTGGATTTAGTGTACGTATTAGAGGTACAAATTCAATTAATGCCAGCAGCGAACCATTATATGTGGTTGATGGTGTACCTACAACAGATACAAGATCAATTAATCCTAGTGATATCGATACAATAACCGTATTAAAGGATGCCTCTTCGGCTGCTATTTATGGTGCTCAAGGAGCAAATGGTGTGGTTTTAATTACTACTAAACGTGGAACAACTTCTAAACCAAAAGTAAGTTTAGATATCTATTCCGGAGTGTCACAAGTCTGGAACACTTTACCAGTATTAAATGGTGAACAATATAGAGATTTAATGACAGAAATGGGATTGTCAACAGATTGGGACAGCTTTACAGCACGTACTGATTGGCAAGAAGAGATATTTCAAAATGGATTTTCTCAAAATTATCAAGCCTCAGTATCTGGTAAAACTGAAGGAACTAGTTATTTTATTTCAGGAGGTCATTTAACCCAAGAAGGAGCAGTAAGAACGTCTGAAATTGAAAGAAGTAATTTTAAAATTAATATCGATCAAGACATTAATGATTGGTTAAAAGTTGGTACCAGAATAGCATATACTTCTTATAAAGATGTGGATATTAATGACAATAACAACGTAAATCAAGGAGGTGTCCTTTTGGGTGCTTTAACAACACCATCTATAATTGGTGTATACAATGACGCTGGTATGTTTACTAGTAACCCGTTTCAAAATTGGGAAAATCCATTAGCTAGTACAGACGGTTTAGATAGAGAATATAATAACAACCGTTTTTTAGGAAATATTTATTTAGAAGCTAAATTTATTGAAAATTTTAAATACAAGTTTAACTATGGGATTGATAATAGTAATGGCGTATTTGATTCGTTTTTAGATCCTTTCAGAACAGGTTTTGGTGCTGCAATTGGTGGTCAAGGTATTAATAATACAGATAAAAAATCTTATTATATTGTTGAAAATACACTTAGTTATAATAATTCATTTAATAAACATACTGTTGAAGCCTTAGTGGGATCTGTCACACAAAAGTTTACATTTGAAAACAGTTCTATTCAGACTAGAAATTTTGCTAGTGCATCCGTAACAACACCAAATGGAGGCTCTGAGATTTTTGATGCTTCTGCTTGGAAATCAGAAAGAGCGAATGCTTCCTTTTTAAGTCGAGTTAATTATAGTTTTGACGATAAATATCTGTTAACTGCTAATTTTAGAGCAGATGGATCAAGTGTTTTTGGACCTAATAAAAGATGGGGTTATTTTCCATCATTCTCTTTAGGATGGCGAGTTTCAAACGAAAAATTTATTAATAAAGACGGATTAATTAATGACCTTAAACTTAGGGCAGGTTGGGGACTTGTTGGTAACGATAATATTAACGCTTATAGTTATTTAGGTCGTGTTGGATCTGGAGCAAATTACCCATTTGGTGGTGTCACGCAACCTGGTACATTTCCGGGATCTATTGAAAACTTAACATTAAAATGGGAAGAGTCGGAACAAACAAATATAGGTTTTGACCTTTCTATGTTAAATAACAGACTATCTGTTACAGCTGATGCCTACATAAAAAAAACTAATGACTTATTGTTAAACGCACCATTGCCAACGACTTCTGGTTTTGATAATGCAATTAGAAATATTGGAGAAATACAAAATAAAGGAATAGAATTAGCTTTAAATACGGTAAACGTTAATTCTGATAACTTTTCATGGAATACTGGATTTAATATATCCTTTAATCGTAATGAAGTGGTTAGTCTTGTTGGACAAGAATTATTACAAGGTGGTATAACAGGAGGTAGAGGTGAAGCTAGTCTAGTAAGAGAAGGCGAACCTTTGGGTACTTTATATGGTTATATTTTTGGTGGTGTTGATCCTGCATCTGGTAACGCTTATTATATTGACAATGAGGGTAACTCCACCTTCAATCCTACACCAGAAGACCGTACAATTATTGGTGATGCTAATCCAGATTTTTACTATGGTGTAACTAATACTTTAAATTATAAAGGCTTTGGTTTATTTGTTTTTCTTCAAGGATCTCAGGGTAACGATATGTTAAATGTCACACGAATTGAAACCGAAGGTATGATAGATCCTAAAAATCAATCTACTGCAGTTTTAGATCGTTGGAGACAACCAGGAGATATTACAGATATACCAAGAGCTAGTTTTGGTAATAGTGATAATTCTAGGGTCTCAACACGTTTTATCGAGGACGCTTCATATTTAAGATTTAAAACCATAACCTTAAGTTACGATTTGCCTAAAAATCTAATTGACAAGCTAGGTATAACTGCCCTAAAAATTTACGGTACAGGAGAAAACATTTTTACAATAACCGATTATTCTGGTTTTGACCCAGAGGTTAATGCTTTTGGTGGAAGTAATACAGTTCAAGGTATAGACTTTGGAACCTATCCTCAAACAAGAAACTTAATTTTTGGTATAAACGCAACATTTTAATTATTACAGTCATGAAACTATTTAAAATATTAACTTTAGGATTACTTCTAACAACAATGGTTGGTTGTGAAGACTTTTTAGACCTTCAACCTATTTCAGAGGAAACTAGTGGTAATGCCTATGAAACAGCAAGCCAAATAGAGGCAGCATTAGTTGGTGCTTATGAGTCCTTTCAATCATCAGAATATTATGTTTGGGATTATTTATTGTTTCAAGATGTACGTTCGGATAATTGTTATGCAGGTGGTGACAATCCAGAGGTTTTTCAAATAGATAATATTACAATTCCTGCTACACATTCTAGAATATTTACACATTGGTCTAATCTATACAATGCAATCTCAAAAGCTAATTTAGTAATTGAGCGTGTTAGTAATATTTCTGACCCTTTACTTACTGAAGCACGCAAAAACCAAATAAAAGGTGAAGCCATCTTTTTACGTGCTTACCATTATTTTACCTTAGTTAAATTATGGGGAGGCGTTCCATTAATTACTAATACAATAACATCAACAGATGCAAATGCTGTTAATATCCCAAGAGCAACACAAGAAACCGTTTATGCACAAATAATAGCAGATTTAGAGCTAGCAGCAACCTTATTACCTGAAACCTATAGTAATGATGCTAGTATAAATAAAGCTAGAGCGACATCTGGTGCTGCTCATGCTTTAGCAGCTAAAGCATATGCACAACAACCTAATCCAGATTATAATGCTGTATTATTACACATACAAGCTGTAGAGACTAGTAGCGCTAACTATCAATTAATAGTATATAACGATTTGTTTAGTGGTAATAACTATAATAATGCAGAATCAATAATTGAGGTGCAATATCTTGGAGGTAATGAAGGTAATTATGGACCACAATTATTATTACCACCATCTGTAAGTGGAGATTCCTGGAGAAAATTTGTTACACCATCTGTAGACCTAATTAATGCTTTTGACACTGAAGGTGATATTGTTAGAAAAAATGCTTCTATTTTATTTGAGTCAGTCCAATGGGTTGACGAATTTTGGGGGAATACACAAGGATCTGTAATTCCATTTAGTTATAAATGGAAAAATGCCAATGGTTTTGCAAGTTCTGATAATACCTATCTCATTCGTTATGGTGATATTGTTTTACTTAAAGCTGAAGCCTTGAATGAAACCAATCAACTTCAAGCTGCAATAACAGAAGTAAATAGAATAAGATCTAGAGCTGAATTACCTGATTTAACTAATGCACAAAGTAACTCTCAACAAGTTTTAAGAGAAACTATACTTAAAGAAAGACGATTAGAATTATTTCAAGAAGGTCAACGTTGGGATGATCTTGCTAGGTATAATGCTTTAATTACAACAATGAATACCTTAGTAGAAATTGACTTAAGAACTGGTAATCAGGTAAATTATAACATGACTGATGCTAAAAAACTATTACCAATTCCGCAACAAGAATTAGATAGAAACCCAGCTCTAACACAAAACCCACTTTAATAATTAGCTATGAAAACAAAAAACATATGTATTGTAATATTTAGCATACTACTTAGTTTTACATATTATTCCTGTGAAACTGATGGAAACTTACAACCTGAGGGAGAATGGGACCTAAGTGCTCCTGTAATTTTAACACCAACATCTGAGCAAAGTATTGTTTTAGATCAAGACACACCTTCTGAATCCGTTACTTTTAGTTGGGAAGCAGCAGAGTCTTCATTAGGTTACGCTGTTACCTATAAGGTAATGTTATTACAAGAAGGTACAGTGGATTTTTCTGAACCAATTTTTATTTCAGAATCCTCAAATAACGGAATTAACACTTCATTATCCATTAGTTATGAAGCATTAGATCAAGCATTAGCTTTTTCAGGTTTTCCTGCTAACGAATACGCATCATTAACCTTAGCTGTGCAAGCCAGTAGTTTAAGTAAAACTAGTGTAGCATTTACTACTGTTAATATGACGCGTTTTGAAAACGATATGCTACCACAAAGCTTGTATATTTCAGGAACAGCAACCGAGAATAATAATGATTTATCTCAAGCAATTGCATTAAAGCGTTTAACAAATAGTGATGGAGCTTTAACTAATATTTATGAGGTTTACACCAGTTTAATTGCTGGAGAAAACTATAAATTTTATAGTGAGCGCTCACTTCCTGCTTTACAATTTGGTGGTAATGAAGGTAATATAGTTCCGTTTGGTGATGCGATAGTAGCTAGCACTTCTGGACAATTTAGAATAAAAGTAGATCTTGACACAAACACTTACGAGTTGTTACAAATTAATTTTTGGAGTATGGTTGGTACACCTATTTCTGGTGGTTGGGGAGGAGACCTACCTTTGGAATATCAAGGTAATAGTGTATGGAAAGCTTCAATAAGCCTTATAGAATCTGGTGGATTTGTATTTAGAGCTAACGGAGATTGGTCGTATTTATTAAAACAAATTGTTGGTACAACCAATACGCTTGTTTTAGAAGCAGATGCTAGTAGTCAAGGAGTATCAGTTGAAGATATATCAAACAATCCAGTAGGGTTATATTTTGTGACGTTAGATTTATCTACAGACAATTATAATTATTCATTTGAAATAGATGATACAATTATAGAGCCAATAGTAACGCCAACTCAATTGTTTTTATTTGAAAACGGAAATATGATAGAAGAATTTTCATTAGATGGTGACACCTTTAGTTCAAACCATTACATACCCATGCAAGCTAGCAATGTTTACAGTTTAAATAGTGCAGCAGATGGTAGCGGAACTTCCTATACGATTAACCAACCTCTTGCAGATAGTACGACACCAGATGGCGATTTAGTTTCTGATACTTTAACTCTGATAGAGAGTAATAATACTTTTTCAGTCATCACTGACAGAGCTTTACAATTTAGTATAGATTTTAGTGCTCCCACTTTGACGTGGACGTATTACAACATTAAATTGTTTCATTGGCAAGTTTGGGATGATCGCCAAGAGATTGCAATGACTTATAATCATCCTAATACATATATTGTAACTACAAATCTTACAGCAGGATATGATAGCAAATTTATAAGTCCATGGGATTTAGATTTTGGTAGTGATAATCCAACAGCATTAACCGGAAACCTTATAAATGGAGGTGGATCCAATCTACTTAATATTAATACAGATGGATCTTATACGGTAACCATAATTTTAAATGATGATTATCAAACAGGAACCTACGAATTTGCACAATAAAAAGATAATACTTATGAATTTATTAAAACGATATAATTTGAAATTTTACATTACTTTGCTTCTTCTAGTTGCCTTTCAAGCTTGCAACGAAGATGATATTAAAACGTACCCACCACCAACAATAGCAGATGTTAACGTTAATTTTTATTTAACTTCACCAGACCAAGCTAATCTACTTAAAGCAACTACAAATGGGTTGTTTCCAATGGTAACAAACTCTAACTTTACTATTAACGTAACAGAAAGTACAAGCTATCAAGAAATGGATGGTTTTGGATATACATTAACAGGAGGAAGTGCTATGTTAATTAACAATATGTCCACTAGTTCAAGATCTGAATTATTACAAGAACTTTTTGGTACAGGAGATAATAGTATTGGTATTAGTTATTTAAGAATTAGTATTGGAGCATCAGATTTGGATGCAACCACATTTAGTTATAATGACTTGCCAAGTGGTCAAACGGATGAGAATTTAGATAATTTCTCAATAAATCCAGATATGTCAAATTTAGTTCCGGTATTAAATGAGATTTTAGCTATAAATCCTAATATTAAAATACTAGCAACACCTTGGTCTGCACCAACATGGATGAAAGACAACAACTCTACAATAGGAGGAGCATTATTACCACAGTATTATAATACGTATGCTAATTACTTTGTAAAATACATAGAGGCTATGGCTGCTCAAGGCATTACTATAGATGCCATTACAATACAAAACGAACCAGAAAACCCATACAATAATCCAAGTATGGTAATGAGTGCTGACCAACAAAAAGATTTTATTAAAAATAACTTAGGACCTGTATTTCAAACGGAAAACATCTCTACTAAAATTATTCTATTTGATCATAATTTAGATAATCCCGATTACCCGATTTCTATTTTAAATGATGCTTCAGCAAAAAGTTATGTTGATGGTTCAGCGTTTCACTTATATGCAGGTCAAATAAGTAATATGTCTCTTGTTCACAACGCACATCCTGACAAAAATGTGTATTTCACAGAGCAGTGGATACAAGCACCTGGAGACTTCTATTCTGATATACGTTGGCATGTTAGAGAGTTAATAGTTGGAGCACCAAGACATTGGAGTAAAAACGTGTTACAATGGAATTTAGCTGCAGATCCAAACAATAACCCTCATACTGATGGAGGTTGTACAGAATGTTTAGGTGCCATTACTATCGATGGGAATTCAGTACAACGTAATCCTGGATATTATATTATTGCACATGCTTCAAAATTTGTACCAGCAGGTTCTGTTAGAATAGAATCTAATACGTCTTTTGAATTTCCAAATGTTGCTTATAAAACTCCTGATAATAAGATTGTTGTTATTGTACTAAATAACTCTGATGTACAAAAATCCCTTAATATAAACGTAGATGCAGAACCAATTTCTGTAACCATGCCTGCAGGTGCTGTAGCAACTTTTGTTTGGTAATTAAAAATAAATAAAATGATTAAAAACTGTTTTTATATATTATTTGTAGTTGTTACAGTATTTGCTTGCAAAAACGTAGACGCAGATAGTCAAAGTCAAAATGATAGCACGCAATCTGATAAAAATGAAGCTGTTACTAAACAGCAAAACACCTTATTAGGTAAAAACGCAAAAGTTTATACTACCGCAGAAAACACAGACAAAAGATTGTCTTTAGATAGTTTAAAGACTTTTAATAACGCACAACAACCTTTAGAAACGGAAGTTGCCATATTTGTTAATCCTAAAAAACAATTTCAAGAATTTTTAGGTATTGGTGGCGCTATTACAGATGCGTCTGCAGAAGTGTTTTCATTATTAAGTAAAGATAAACAAGATGAGCTGCTTAAGGCCTATTATTCAGAAGAAGGTATTAACTATAATATTATTAGAACTAGTATTCATAGTAGCGATTTTGGATTGGGAAGCCATACCTATATAGAAGAAGGCGATAGTGATTTGAAAACGTTTTCTATTGAAAAAGATCTAGTAAAACGTGTTCCTATGATTAAAAAAGCACAAGCAATAATTAAAGACGATCTTGTGTTTTATGCTAGTCCATGGAGTCCTCCAGCATTTATGAAATCTAATAATCACATGCTGGAAGGAGGAAAATTATTACCAGAATATTACCAAGCTTGGGCCAACTATTTTGTTAAATTTATTCAAGCCTATGAAGCAGAAGGTATACCTGTTTGGGGTGTAACAATCCAAAATGAACCCATGGCTAAACAACGCTGGGAATCTTGTATTTATACAGCAGAGGAGGAGCGTGATTTCTTAAAAAATAATTTAGGACCAACATTTGAAAAAAACAATTTAGGTGATAAAAACATTGTAGTTTGGGACCATAATAGAGATTTAATATCGCATAGAGCTAATACCATTTTTGAAGATCCAGAAGCTATAAAATACGCTTGGGGAATTGGTTTTCATTGGTATGAAACTTGGACTGGTGGAGAACCTAAATACGATAATTTAAAAAATATTAAAGCCTCTTTTCCTGAAATGAATTTACTATTCACTGAAGGATGTCAAGAAAAATTTGATCCTACTCAATACAATCGTTGGTCTAATGCAGAGCGTTATGGTAACTCTATGATTAATGATTTTAATAGTGGAACAGTAGGTTGGACCGATTGGAACATCCTATTAAATGAAAAAGGTGGACCAAACCATGTTCAAAATTTTTGCTTTGCGCCAATACATGCAGACACTAAAAATAACGAACTTGTATATACTCCAACGTATTATTACATAGGTCATTTTTCAAAATTTATTAAACAAAAAGCAAAACGTATTAGTACAACTACTAGCAGAAGTACCATTGAAAGCACGTCGTTTCAAAACCCTGATGGGCAAATTGTAACAGTATTAATGAATAAAACAGACAGTCCAATTGATTATAAATTACTTGTAGGTGGCTATCAAATTCAAAATACAATATTACCACATGCTATGCAGACACTAATTTATTAACCTAAATAATTTATAATTATGAAAAAAAATTACTTCACAGGATTAATAATTCTAACCATCCTATTGTCAATACCAAGTTTTTCTCAAGTTAATGTAACTCTAAAAGTAGATATGACTGGCCAGACAATAAATGCAGACGGAATTCATGTTGTAGGAACAATTAATGGATGGTCTACAAATGCAACAATACTTACAGAAGAAGGCGCAACAGGTATTTATTCTGTAACCATACCATTAAATGAAGGTTGGCATCGTTACAAATTTTTAAATGGTAATACTTGGGGTACAGAAGAAACTGCAAATTATCCATGTGCGCCATCAAATGGTGATAGATACTTGTATATTAATAATTCTAACCAAGATGTTGTTTTAGAAACAGTACCTTTTAACGGTTGTAATACATCAGGAACAGGATTTGAAGTAACTTTTAATGTAGATATGGCAAGTGAAGGGACTATTGCTGCCGGAAATGTACATATGGCAGGTTGGTTAACTGACTGGAATCCTAGCGTATTGTCATTTCCAAATGCTAATGGAAATATTCATAGTGCTACATTGCGTCTTCCAACACCTGCTGACTATCCAATAACATTTGAATACAAATACTTAAGTGCAGCAGGTTGGGGAAATGACGAAACACCAGGACCAGACGACTCTTGTGCAACAGTATCTGGAGGTAATAGGTTAATAACGGTTAACACTTCAGGAGAGCACATATACGATATATTTAATGCTTGTAATTATACGTTAAGCAATACTGAATTTACTATAGATGCATTAAAAATAGTATACAGTCCAACGGATAGAGTGATTAAACTTTTAAATAAACAAATTGATAATAAGTTATCTCAAATAGAAGTATTTGAAATAACTGGTAAAACCATTAAAGTAATCAATAACATTAAAGAAATAAAGGATACATTGATCGACTTTAAAAACAAATCAAATGGACTATATTTTGTAAAAATAAAATATGGAAACAAGCAATTAGTTAAGAAAATTATGGTTTATTAAGGTATTAAAAATATAAGAGCAGAGGGTCTACTAAAAAAAAAAAATTTATTCAATACTTTTGTTTAACTTTAACAATGTATAGTTAAACATATTGTATCTTTATACAATAATATAAAAGGTGTTATTAGTATAAAAGATTAAAATCTATGTTCGGAATATTTAAAAAGAAAACAGAAAAAGAAAAATTACAAGCTCAGTATGAAAAGCTATTAAAAGAAGCCCACACGTTATCTACTACCAACAGAAAACTAAGTGACCAAAAAACGTTTGAAGCTGAAGAAGTTATGAAAAAGCTAGAAAACCTTAAATAAGGTTTCTAGCTTTTTTTGTTAAACATCTTATAACATACTTTAAATGAGTCTTTTAAATTTAGCAATACTACTATCTAGCTGTTCCTTTTTATTTTACGGTATTAATTGCCTTGTTTCTCAAACAATGAAAGACGAGTTTGTCAGATTTGGTTTAGACAAACAAAGACAGCTAACAGGTATATTACAATTGTTAGGCGCTTTAGGTCTAATTTTAGGTTATTTCTTATTTCCAATAGTAACAGTAATAGCTGCTGCAGGATTATCAATTTTAATGTTTTTAGGCTTTTTAGTTAGAATAAAAATTAAGGATAGCATATTACAATCCCTACCATCTCTATTATTCGCAGTTATAAATTTATATATAAGCGTACAATATTATTACAAAATAGTCTCATAGTCAGCATTATGCAAATGCAATAACAAGGCATAACATTAAAAACAAAGCTGCCGGAAAAGACTTAATTAATGGATCGTTTATCTTAAAGTGCATCACAACAGATCCCGATAAAAGTACAGCTAATCCTAAAGCTGCTGGTTGTTTTAAAGCAGGAAACCAAATAGCACAAATTAATAAAACAGCAAGTGTTACCTTAAAAAAACCAATGACGTAACACATTTGTTTTGATAATCCATAAACACGAAACTCTTCCATTAAGGTTTTAGCATTTCCGCCTCGCCATTTGGTAGCCTTGTTATACTGTATTAGCCATACGTTAAGTATACTTAAACCTACTATAATTTGCAGTGCAATAATTAAATAATTCATGATAAGGATGGCTTTATTGGTTTATAACTTTAAATAACTACTCTCAAAAATACTAATTTTGTTTATCTTTATATAAAAATAATTAAACAAAAAAAATATAAAGTGAATAAACAGGATTATAAAATACACATTGTTGGAGCTGGAATTAGTGGCTTAATTGCTGCAACTGTTTTAGAAAAAAATGGGTTATTTCCTGTTATTATTGAATCTACTGATAGGGTTGGAGGCCGAGTAAAAACAGATATTGTAGACGGTTATCAATTAGACCATGGCTTTCAGGTATTATTAACTGCTTATCCTGCTGCTCAAAAATATCTTAATCTAGAAGCTTTACAATTACAATCGTTTATACCAGGAGCTTCAATTTTTAAAAACGGTAAACAACAAGTTATTGGCGATCCTTTAAGGGATAAATCTTTATTAGTATCGACTGTATTTGCTAGGGTAGGAACTCTTTCTGATAAATTTAAAATATTGAAGCTCAATAATAAATTAAAGAAAAAATCACTATCTGAAATATTTTCAACTAAAGAGCAAACCACAAAATCATATTTAATGGCATTTGGTTTTTCAAATTCAATAATAGATAACTTTTTTAATCCTTTTTTTAGTGGAATCTTTCTAGAAAACAAATTAGAAACCTCTAGCAGAATGTTTGAATTTGTATATAAAATGTTTGGTGAAGGTGACGCAGCGTTGCCAAAAGGAGGAATGCAAGCTATACCAAAGCAACTATCAAATAATCTAAAGCGTACCACGTTTAAATTTAACACAAAAGTGGCAACTGTTAATGATAGTGAAATAATTCTTGCTGATGGACAAAAGATTAAAAGTGATTTTACCATAATAGCAACCGAACCGAGGAAGTTGGTAAATACAGTAAACAAAAAAGTAACAGAATGGCAAAGCTGTGATACGTTATATTTTGAAACTGAAAACAGAGTTATTAATAAACCGTTAATTGGTTTAATTCCTGAAAAAGATGCAGTAATAAATAACATTTTTTATCACACTAGCCTTGATTCCGATTTAAATGGCAATAAGGAGTTACTATCAGTTACTGTTGTAGATAATCAAAACTTACCTTCAGACAAATTAATACAACGTGTTCAAACCGAATTAAAACAGTACTGTGGCATTAATACCAGTAAATTAATCAAGCATTACAGCATACCAATGTCGTTACCAAAATTAAAAGAGTTAAAATACAATGCATTACCATCCCAAACACGATTAACAGATACTATTTTTCTAGCTGGAGACCTACAATTAAATGGATCATTAAATGCAGCTATGATAGCAGGAGAGAAGGCTGCACTTGGTGTATTAGACAATTTATAGACAAACCTTTTATTTTTTAAATAAGTCATAATCCTATGACTAAGTTAAAATCAACCCAAAAACAAAAGTTATATATTATTTTTGTAGTCCATATTTAAAGCATAATAATTAAGATTTGTTACAAAAAAAACAGCAATTACCACAAACACATGTTGTAGATACAGACTATTTTATTTACTGTTTAGAAGCAGTTGAAGATGTAGAAGTAGAAACAATTACAGAAACGCAAAACAAACTAGACCAATTAACCTCACAGTATGGTGTTGCTAGTATTTATAATACATGCGACTCTATTGAAGGTTTAGAAAATAACATAAATACGTTAGTACTTGATGATCATAATTTTAATGATTACGAAATAATTTACCTAGTTATAACTGGTGAAGCTAATAGTATTACTTTAAACGATTATAACTATAGTTTACAAGAAGTTGCCGAACTTTTTGAAGGTCGTCTACAAGGAAAAATTCTACATTTTTCTAATGTTAAAGTTTTAGATTTAGACGAAGAAGAAGCTCAATATTTTTTAGATATTACTGGAGCAAAAGCTATTTCAGGTTATGGTTATGAATATAACGGAATAACCAGTTCTAGTCTTGATATTGCCTTTTTTAATTTATTTAAAGAAGACGATAATATGTTTGATGTTGTGGAAGCATTACATCAAAGACATTACAAATTGTGTAAACTACTTGATTTTAGATTGTATTATTAATCAGCAATTTGTTTGATAATTTTTGAAGAACATATCGTTTATTTCTATTTTACATAATTTGTAACAAATCTATTAAAATTTGACACGCTATTTATTGTATGAAAATTCATACTCCTGAGAATCGCGTATTTAAAAAATATTGAATGATTGTACAGAATATTTAATTTTTACAAATAGCATAAATATAAAAGCTAGAGTTCTAAATTATTCTAATGAAGTAATAATTAGCTTAACATAATTCTATCAATACAAGGCTAAGCCATTATATCTGTATTTATGTCAAATATTAACTAAAAGCACTATTACGCTAATTGTTGCAAAATGTACTATAATGTACCGCGTTATGTAACTTTGCTTTGGCAAAAGCGAAGTTTAAACCACTACATTTTCTTATTTTTTTATTCTAAAAACTTTCTCTACAATGTTAATGGAACACTCTTTTTACGAAGCGACGATAGGAGAGAAGTGGAATGTGTGTGTGTAATGGTATATAAAAGTGTAAATTTGTTTTACTAACGTAAATTATAATTCAACTTATAAAGTTCTGTGAAAAACATAATGGAAGTTGAAGATTATTTACGAAATTGCGTATATTATCAGCTTAAATAACTTACTTAAAACTAGTGTTGACAACAAACCTCTTAAAAGAATCTTTGGAATCTATTAGTGCTGAAACACTTAATGGAACTAATTTTAATAAAAATGATTTTGCAAGGAAAATAATAAATTATCCAGCAATGATGGTGCCTAGTGTTCAAGAATCTATAATTAAACATTTAGTTTCATCTTTACCTGAAAATGCATCGATGATTGACCCATTTATGGGAGCTTCTAGTACATTAGTTACTTCTATGAAGTATGGAATTAATGTATCAGGACAAGATATTAATCCATTATCAATTTTAATTAGCCAAGTAAAAACCAATATTTATAATGAAAATATTAAAGAACAATTTAATTCTTTGATGAATTCAATTTCTCGTTCTTGGTCTATTAAGCCTGATGTTCAATTTAAAAACATTGATAAGTGGTTTAAAGAAGATGTTCAAATTGAATTATCTCAAATATCACGAGCAATTAAAAGAAGTGACGATTTATTCTTTAGAAAATTTTGTTGGGTAACTCTTGCAGAAGTTATAAGACTTACTAGCAATGATCGAACATCAACATTCAAAATGCATGTTAGACCTATTCAAGAGATTAATCGAAGAACATTGTCGCCATTGCAATATTTCGAAAAAATAGGAAAACGAAGTATAAATGATTTATTAAATCTAAAATCCGTTTTAAAAGAAAAAGAACTAATTTATAACGACCGTTATATTAGTGATATTGAAGTTAAATGGGGAGATTCAAAAAAAGGACTTGTAACAGAAAGAACCCATAATTTGCTAGTAACTTCGCCACCATATGGCGATAATCATACAACAGTAACATATGGTCAATTTTCATATTTACCACTACAATGGATTCCTGTAAATGATATTGACGAAACAATAGACTTCGATTATTTATCTGTAATTCAATCAATCGATTCAAATAGCTTAGGTGGTAAAAAAGCAGATAACTATACAGAGATTGAAGAAACGTTATTTTCTAAATCTAAAACTCTTAAAACATTTTTTGACAAGTTAAATAAAGAAGAGAAACTTAAAGCAATGAAAGTAGTTGTGTTTCTTAATGATTTAGATATTACTATTGATAATTCTTTAAGCAAGTTAACTGATGAAGCTTATTTAGTTTGGACTGTGGGAAATAGAAATGTTAATAACAGAGAAGTTGAAAATGACAAAATTTTAAGAGAACTAATGGACTACAAAGGAGTGAGTCATATTACAGATTTAAAAAGAGATATACTTGCTAAACGTATGCCTGAAAAAAATAATTTCTCTAAAACAATGAACAAAGAAAAGATTTTAATATTCAAGAAATCGTTTTAATGGGAGAAACTGATAAAGAAGAAATATATCATTTTGATATAACACCACATATTGTAAAGCAGTTGGGAGAACAATTGGTTCCAGATGAAGTTACTGCTTTATTAGAATTAATAAAAAATTCTTATGATGCTGATGCGTCTTATGTTTCAATTGAAATAAACACAACAGGTCAATACTTAAATGAAGAACTTGCCTACAAAAAACATAAAGGATATATTATAGTCGAAGATGATGGGTTTGGTATGAGTAAAGAAATCATACTAAAGTCTTGGCTTGTAATTTCGTATTCTTCTAAAAGAGAATTTAAAGATAAAGGTAAGTTAACACCAAAAGGAAGAACTCCACTTGGAGATAAAGGACTAGGACGCTTAAGTACTCAAAGGTTAGCAAATATCTGCGAAATATTTACTAATGAAAACAATAAAGAAGGAATTCATTTAGCCTTTAATTGGAAAGATTTTGAAACTGAAGAGCGTTTGAGTGCAGTTAATATTCAATCGAATACTTATTTACCTAAAAAGAATAATGGTACACAACTAGTCTTAAGTAATATTAATTACCCAGATGTATGGAAAGGTGTGAATTTAGAAAAGTTTAAAGCACAAGTTTCTCAATTAATATCTCCTTATAAAGAAAACAGACCATTTGAAGTATATATTTCTGTAAATGGAATTAAAATTGATTTAGAAAAGTCAAATGAACAACTTAGAGATATAGCAATATCTAGATTCCAATTTGAATTTGATGAAGAAAACTTAATAATTAAAGGAAAATCAAAGCTATCAAAGTTTAGAGGAAATAAAAAAGATGAATATTTTCAGTTTTTAGAATCTGATAATGGGAAAAAGTTTTCTGAATTTTTAAAGAAAAAACTTCCAGAAATTAAAATAGTAAGTAATGAAAATTATTTTATCGAATTTCAACAAAAATTTTCATTTCAAAAGGATATACCAAGTTTAGAAACGGTAATTGTCACAGAGGATAATAAAGAAAAATTAATAAAAGCTAATCCAGGTTCATTTTCAGGTATTATAGACGAGTACAATTTTGATAGTTGGATGGGTCAAAATGATAGAATTATCGATATTTTTGGTAAGCTTAGTAATTATAAAACATTTGCTCAAAATCAGGCAGGTATTAAAATATTTAGAAATGGTTTTTCAGTATTACCATATGGTATTGATGCACAAGATTGGTTAAAACTATCTGATTCTCAAACTAAAACAACTTTTTATGATATTAGACCTTCTAACGTTATAGGTTATTTCTCAATTGACGAAGCTTCAAATAAGTTTTTGAAAGAAAAGACTGATAGACAAGGTTTTATTTCGAACCCTTATTCAACAAACTTTAATAGACTTGCTTTTTTTATTAGAGATAAAATAAATGAATATCAAAGAAGTATTCGAAGAAATTATGACAAGTTTTTAGATCAATATAATTCAGAAAATAGTGGAGTACAAACAGTAGGTCAATCATTTACTGAACTTACAAATATTAGTGAGTCTGCTAATCAGGTTGCGGATGAAATTATTGAAAGTGGAAGTGCCTTAAATGAAACTGTAATTGAGCAAGAAAATATTGTTGACGAAGTAGAAAACAATGCTTTATTTTCTACAGAAGAGCATAAGAAAGAATATGAAAAAGCAAAAATACTTTTAGAAAGACTTAAGAAAGTTCAAGAAAGCTTCAAAAAACTTCAAGGTATAGTTGATAAAACAAAAAAATTAAATGAAGTAATAAATATTTTAGAACCTAAAATTCGAGTTTTAGAAGAGCAATTGGACGATTTTTCAGAATTGGCAAGTTTAGGCTTAACAGCTGAATCTATTAGCCATGAGTTTGCAACAATCGCAGAAAAATTAGCCGAAAAATCTAGTTTCTATTCTAATAAACTTCAATCAAATAAATTAACTAATACTGATAGTTATATATTAATGGAATATATAGACAGTACAGTTAACGGATTGAAAATTCAACTAAAGCATTTAGACCCAGCTCTTAAATACAATAGAGAGAAGAAAATAGATATTACTTTATCTAAACTTTTTAAAGAAGAAAGAGAATACTACTTAGGTAGATTTTTAAAGAATAATATTGATTTTGAAATAAAAACTATTGATGATTTTCAAATAAAAATAAATAAAGGAAAGTTCATTCAAATCATTGATAATATATTTAATAATTCTGAATTTTGGTTAATTGAAAGAAAACTAAATGAACCTAATTTCAAACCTGAAATTAATGTTAAAATTGAGAAACCTTGGATTTACATTTCTGATAATGGATATGGAATTACTCCAGCAATTGAAAGTCAAATTTTCGAACCTTTTATTACGACAAAACCAAAAGGCAAAGGTAGAGGCTTAGGTTTATTTATAGTACAACAATTACTAGATTCTTCAGGATGTACGATAACACTAGAGCCAAAAAAAAACGAGTTAAAAAGAAAATATATTTTCGCAATTAACTTATCTAATATTATTAAATAAGTATGGCTAAAAAAATTACTATTCATAGTCAAAAAGAAGTTTTAGAAATTAATCCTATAACTTTAGATTATACATCACAAATAGAGATAGCTACAGAGTCAATTATTAAGTTTATGGAGTTAGAGAAGATTCCATTTATTTGTTATATAGACGATAGAGCAGATGTTAGCTCTCTAAAAAACGAATATATAGGAGCATTAACCGCAATTTATATTAGCCAAAATAAACCAGAAGAATTATCTTTTGTTGATTGGACAATAGTTCCTCTTGCAAAATTTTCTGCAAAAATTACTGAAGATTGGAATGAATTTTCTAATGAAGAAAAGAAAGAAAATTTTCTAAAATTATCTCAATTCAATAGCGATTCAAATTTTATTCCTGCTTTGATGATTCAAGATATTTTAGGAGATAAAATTAAATTGTTTAGTCCTAACGATTGGATTGAGGATGAATATAATATTATTAAAAGCCTTAAAACGAATGAGAGGGTTATTTGTTTATTTGATATAGAGTTTGAGGGAGATGCAAAACTAGAAGATGGAAGAGATGGACTAGATTTAGCTAAACATTTGTTGGATAGTTCGTTTAATCCTAAATGTGTTTGTGGTGTTTTTTCACATTTGTTTTCAGTTGAAGATGAAGATGATAAAAGATATGAATATGCTTCTAAAAAAAGTTTGCCTATTAAGCAATTCTATACAATTTCGAAAGAAAGATTTGCTTTTGATCCTAAAATTTCAGCTTTTGCAGAAGGTTTAAAAAACCTACTATTAATGCCTTATGTAGAGAAGTTAAAGGAAGAATCAATTAAAACATTTAAGGATTCATTCGATGAATCAATTAAAAAAATTGATAAAATATCGCCTAAAACATTTAATCAAGTAGTGCAAAAATCTTCACTTAAAGAAGGTGTTTGGGAAATAAGCACACTTTTTAGATTGCATGGTATAATTTCAAAAGAAGAAAACTTTAACATTATATCTGATCCCAATAAGAGGAAAGCATTTAATGGAGATATAAATAAAATAAGAGAAATTGATTTAGTTGAAACTGGTTATAAATCGAATTCTACAAATCAGCAATTAATTGATATAAGAAATAAGGAATTATATTTTTCGACTGATATTATAAACGGTCTGCATTTACCAATTACCAATGGTGATTTATTTGAAATTAAGGGAAAGATTTATATTTTACTTGTTCAACCTTGTAATCTTGCTTTAAGAGCAAATGGAGAAGATTGTGGAAAAAGGGATTATGGTTATGATAATGGAATTTTGATACCTCTAATTAAGAAAGATAGTTTAAATATAAATATGGAGGAAGTGAAAGTTGGCGAAACTAATGCTAATTATTTAGTAGCTTATTTCCCAGGTTTCCAGATAGTATCCTTGAATATTTTAGATTTAGCTGTTTTTAATGAAAATGGAAAAGCAATCATTGACTTGAATAGTGATGCTTTAGATAATGATGTTATACATTTTCCATGGAAAAAAAGATATGAATATATTCATAAATTCTTTTTAACTCATGAAAATAAGATTGATGAATTTAATTCATTAGATGATATATTTCAATCTTCAATTTTACAAAAAAGAGCAGAGCGAAAAGAACTCAAATCACAGAAAAAAATGAAAGAATTCGCTATACTATCTAAAGAAATGGGAGTTTTAAAGAAACACTTTTTAAACACAAGAAGTAATATTTTAGATATAGAAGATTTAAAAAAATTCAAAATTGATTGTTCAAAAATTTATAATCCAAAAACTAGAGCATTCGATATTCCAATAAAAAGAATAAAGCATTATAAATCTCCATACTCAGATGATCTTTTACAAAAATTTATGCAATATTTATCTAGAAACGCATTTGACCATGATTTCACTTCATGATTATAGGTGTTTAAAAAGACCTCATAAAATTTTGGTAAAACAATAGGTGAGTGGAGCGTACATATTTTAGGCTATACGATTGCAATTATCCTGTGGATGATTGTAATTGGATACAATACCCAACTAAATGCTTGTTTCAAATAGTCTAAAATATATAGCGAAACGAGCCGAAATTGTTTCCAAAAGTTTATGCAGTCTTGATTTTTTTGTTTCTTTTTTTATCAAGAAAAAAAGATATAATCAAAACTTTAAGAAGTTCAAGACATCAATTTCTGTTTTACATAATATTAGAAGTTCCAGTTTTTAAAAAAGATTAAATAGTAACGAGAATAGAATAAGTGCTTAGAATTTTTAATTTTTATTCACATATCTAATTACTTACAAAAAACTCTATAAGGAGTTCATGAATTTCGTGAAAACTCAATTTCATGAATTTAAGCTATCATGGCAATCCACAAGAATCGTGTATTTAAAAAAACTTGATCATTTGTGCAGAATATTAAATTTAAACCAGAAGTAATGTTTAATGACCAAGAACTAAACATTATAATGAAACGATTAACGCTCTGGGATATTTTACATAATATGGAATTATAGCTTATACAGTAACAAACATCATACTTAGTACTAAATGTTGTTTTAATATGGAATCATCCACAGGATGATCCAATATTAAAAGTGTACTATAATTTATATTATGTAAAATAGAATGTTTTAAAACCTCTTACATTTCTGTAACATTAAACAAATATTTTAACACCATATAGCTATTAATTCTATTTAGAAAATAGATCAAGTAATAATTATAGAATTTATAATGACTTATTAATTACGAAGTTTATAAGATTTCAATTTTGTTTTTAAAACAATATTTAAAGTTAATCCAACAATAATCAAAATAATTCCTAATAAGCTAATTAGTGTATAGATTTCTTTAAACCAAATTGCACCAATTAACATAGTAAAAACAACTTCAATATATTTTAAAGGTGCTACTTGGTTAACTTCAGTGGTTTGTAAAGCTTTAGTCATGTAAACTTGTCCAAAATATCCAAATATACCAAGACTTAATAGTAATAACCATTCTAATCCTTGAGGATTTGTCCAATGCTTAATACTCAAAACACCACCAATTATAGCAGATATAATCATAAAATAATTGACAATTACTATTGGATGGTCACTATTACCAATTTTACGGATTATAATATAGACTAATCCTGTAAAAACTGCTGATAATAAAGCATATACTAATCCTATAGTATCAATATTACTATCAAATCCTTTTAAAATAACAACTCCCATAAAGGCTAATAAAAAACAAAACCACTGGAAATACTTGATATGTTCTTTAAGTAGAAAAACTGCAAAAAAGGCTGCAAAAATTGGTGAAATATACCTTATGGACACAGCAGATCCCATGGACAAGTGATTTAGTGACATAAAAAACAAAGTCATAGCAATACAGCCAACCACTCCTCTAGCGATTAATAGTTGTTTTTTGTTTCCTAAAAAATTGATTTTATTTTTGATTAAATACGGAATAGTAAAAAATAATGTCCCAATAGATCTAAAAAAAACGACTTGATTGACATTAAAATTTCCGGATTGTTTGACTAAAACATTTAAAAGCGCAAATGCTAATGCACTGACAGTCATGTAAAATATTGCTTTTTTTTGCATACAAATAGTATTTAGACTATCAATTTTAACATCATATAAAAGCAGCTTGGTTAAAAGCTGCTTTAAAATGCAAATATAATTTTAAATGCTATGTTTTAATATAGTAAACCGTTACTTTTTTAGCGTTTTAATAATATTAATTGCTGTTTTAGTAAGGTCTGTAATGGTCTCTAAATCATAGTTACCATCTTTATCTTTTGCTATTAATTTTGATCCAATTCCAACACAAGTTACACCTGCGTTAAACCATGACTCTAAGCTTTGTTGTGTAGGTTCTACTCCACCAGTTGGCATAATACTTGTCCAACTACATGGTCCTTTTATAGCTTTAACATAACTAGGATTATAGGCATTACCAGGAAATAATTTTACTATCTCACAACCTAACTCTTCTGCTTTAGCAATTTCGGTTAGTGTTGCGCATCCTGCAGACCACAATACTTTTCTTCGGTTACAAACTAAAGCAATATCTTCTCTTAATACAGGAGTTACAATAAAATTTGCACCTAATTGCATATATAAAGAAGCAGCTGCAGCATCTGTAATTGATCCAACTCCAAGAATCATTCCTGGTAAGTTAGATATAGCATATTTGTTAAGTTGTGCAAAGATTTCAAAAGCAAAGTCTCCTCTACTTGTAAATTCTAAAAGTCTTGCTCCACCATCGTAACATGCTTTTAATATTTTTTTACTGACTTCTAGGTCATCATTATAAAATAAAGGTACTAAACCTGTATTTTGCATTACTGTTGCGACTTCTATTCTTGAATATTGTGCCATGTTATTTTTTTTATCTTGAAACTTTTCCTGAAGCATCACCACTTAATAATTTTTCGATTTCATTAAGTGTAATTAAATTATAATCACCAGAAATGGTGTGTTTTAAGCAGCAAGCTGCTACTGCAATATTTAAAGCTTTTTGTTTATCTGTACCGTCATTTACTAAACCGTAAATTAATCCACCCATAAACGCATCACCACTTCCTACTCTATCTACAACAGGTGTTACCTCTTTAACATCTGCGTTAAAAATGGTTTTACCATCATATAAAATTCCTCCAATACGTTGGTGTGATGCACTAACCGAATACCTTAACGTAGTCGCCACTGTTTTTAAATTAGGATATAATTTAAATAGTTGATCGTATAATGCTGGTAACGATTTTTCGTTTTGATAATTAGGATTTACTTTATCTTTTCCTAACATAAAAAATGCAGTATCAATATCTCCTAATATGACATTACTATATTTTAAAAGTTCTGGCATAATTTGATCTGGTGTTTTACCATACTGCCAAAGTTTAGATCTATAGTTTAAATCTGAAGAAATTGTAATCCCTAATTTATGTGCTACTTTTAAAGCAATTAAACACTCATCTGCTGCAGATTGTGATATTGCAGGAGTAATACCACTCCAGTGAAACCAAGTCGCATCTTTTAAAACAGCTTCCCAGTCTATCGATCCATTTTGAATGGTTGACATCGAGCTGTGCGCTCTGTCATAAATTACATTACTACCACGTGTACCTGCTCCTGTTTCTAGATAATAAATACCTAAGCGCTCTCCACCATAGATAACATTTTTAGACTCTACATTAAATTTGCGCATCTCTTTAAGTGCACAAGCTCCAATCTCGTTATCAGGTAATCTAGTTACAAACTCGACAGGAATACCGTAATTTGCTAATGATACTGCTACATTAAATTCTCCACCACCATATGAGGCAGCAAATGTTTTTGCTTGAGAAAATCTTAAATGACGTTCTGTTGAAAGTCTTAGCATGATTTCTCCGAATGTGACAATTTTACTCATTTTATAAATTTGATTACTATTCTATTTTTTGTATTAAAATCAGATTGTTTTGCATAAATGTTTAAATACCTTTAAGATAATTAAAACATCAAACAAAACAATCTGATTTTATAAGTTTAGGTTATTAAATACCTAATGCCTGACCACCACCAATTTGGATAGTTTCTGCAGTGATAAATGACGCATCCTTACTAGCTAAAAATGAGATTAC
>Ga0209291_1000761_pt1 | contig 30457 bp, 25 predicted proteins | sample GOMGulsemesocosm_FD_184633 | JGI IMG/M metagenome (GOLD analysis project Ga0209291, IMG submission 184633) | Methane-oxidizing microbial communities from mesocosms in the Gulf of Mexico - GOM9B Gulf of Mexico (SPAdes) (version 2) | ecosystem: Environmental > Aquatic > Marine > Cold seeps...
TATTACCACATTTAGCCATTCCGCGTACTAGATTTACTGAAGGTGTTGAATATATTAAATTTGTTGAGCCTGAGCCAACGCGGAAAGTTGTGTTGCTGTATCGCAAAGGTTCGGTAAGACGTCCTTGTTTTAATGATATCGCGCAAGTGATTAATAAGCAGGTCGCAGCAACTATCGCTTCGTAATATGGCGAGTTTAGGTATAAAAATGGCGCTAGCTTTAGTATAAAGCAGCGCCATTCTTCATTTACTTATTTCATTCCATCGATATTAAAATAAATCATCGAGTGATTCATCTGCAGCTTCACTGCGTTCATCGAGTTGCTCGAATGATGAATCCGCATCTTGATTATTCACATACTCGGTTGGCTCAGTACCTTTAATAAAGTACTCAAAACGCGAAGTATAATCGGACTTGTGGGTTAATAATCCCGACTCACGATCTATACGTACTTGGAGAATATCTTCCGGCAGTACATTGGGACGCTGTGGTACCCCTTTCAGCGCTTGTTGCATGAACTCAATCCAAGCTGGTTGCGCTGTTTTAGCGCCTGCTTCACCACCACTAATCTGGTGTTTATCCAGGTTGATATTACGGGCAACACGCCCTAATTCACGGCGATGATCATCAAATCCAATCCAGCTAGTGGCAGATAAGTCGGGACTAAAGCCCGAGAACCAAGCATCTTTTGCTTCGTTTGTAGTACCTGTTTTGCCACCGATATCGCGTCGTTTCAGCGCTGAAGCTGCACGCCACCCTGTGCCGTTCCAACCGGTTTTATGACGCCAACTGCCGCCACCCCAAATAACGCTCGCCATCACTTCACGCATTAAAAAAGCATTTTGTTCAGTGATAATACGAGGCGCTAATTGTTGCGAACCATAAGGCGCTACATCACATTGTGCGAGTGCATCGCCTTCGATTGTTAACCAATGTTCAAGCGTGTCGGTGCCGAGTGCGATCTGTTTTTCACATTCTAAACAGGCTTGTTTTGGTGCAGCTTGATAAAGTAGTTCACCACTAGCGTCTTCAATACGGTCAATAAAGTAAGGTTCAACTTTAAAACCGCCATTGGCAAACGTAGCAAAGGCAACCGCAACTTCTAACGGCGTCAGCGATGCTGAGCCCAGAGATAATGATTCATCACGTGGGAGTTTAGCTTTATCAAAACCAAATCGTGTCATGTAGTTAATCGCGTTATTTAAACCGACTTGACGGAATAAACGTACCGACATAACATTTTTCGACTGTGCTAGGCCTAAGCGTAAACGCGTTGGACCATTGTATGTTGGCGGTGAATTTTTTGGTCGCCATGCAGTACCAGCACGTTCATCCCACTGGTTAATTGGCGCATCATTGATTAGCGTTGCTAATGTTGCCCCTTGCGCTAAACCAGCTGAATAGACAAATGGCTTGATGTTGGAACCAATTTGACGTTCGGCTTGGGTGACACGGTTAAACTTGCTTTGTTGATAATTAAAACCACCAACTAAGGCTTCAATCGCACCGTCATTGTTATCAATGGCAATAAAAGCAGAACTAGCGTCCGGTATCTGGCCTAACATCCATTGTGTTGGTTTTGTGGTTGCTGACATTGGACGTAGCATGACAATATCACCGGCATTAACAATTTCGGCTGCAGTTTGTGGTGCTGGGCCTTGCTTCTTGTCGGAAATAAATGGACGCGCCCATTTTAAACCATCCCAAGTAACAGTGACCTGTTCGCCATTAGCCAGTAATGCTTCGACAGTTTGCTCTGTTACTGCTGTAATCACTGCAGGCTGTAATGGTCTATAGCTTGGTTTATCTTTTAGTATTAATAACAGCTCTTCGTGACTAAGAATTTCATCATTAGTCCAAGCTTGACCAATTGGACCACGGTAGCCGTGGCGTAGATCATAATTAAGTAAATTATTAATCAGTGCTGTGGCTGCAGCCGTTTGGCGACCACTGTGTACTGTGGTGTAGACATTCAATCCTTGACTATAGGCTTTATCTTCACCGTAGCGTGCGATCACCTCAGTACGCACCATCTCTGCTAAATAAGGCGCAGATAAATCAATTTCAGCACCGTGATACTTAGCTGTAATCGGCGCATTATTGGCTTCTTCAAACTGTGCTTGAGTAATATATTTTTCGTCTAACATGCGTAGTAACACCACGTGACGACGGGCTTTAGCACGTTTAGGTGAGCGTATTGGGTTTAATGCCGACGGTGCTTTTGGTAAACCTGCAATGATCGCCATTTGCGCTAGGGTTAACTCGTCTAACGTCTTGCCATAATAAACTTGCGCTGCAGCGCCAATACCAAATGAACGATAACCGAGTGGGATCTTATTCAGGTATAGCGTTAAAATGTCATCTTTGGAAAGGTTTTGTTCGATATGCCAAGCTAAAAAGATCTCTTTAATTTTACGAATAAAGGTTTTTTCTCGAGTTAAAAAGAAGTTTCGAGCAACCTGCTGGGTAATAGTACTCGCACCTTGCTTGCGCTCACCTGTCATGATCATAACTGTTGCTGCACGGACAATACCGATTGGATCTATGCCTGGATGGGTATAAAAACGATTATCTTCGGTGGCCAAAAATGCATTGATCATTAATGGTGGCACATCATCAATAGCAATAGGGATACGGCGTTTTTCACCAAATTGAGAGATCAGTTTGCCATCTTGGCTAAAGACTTTCATTGGTGTTTGCAGTTGTATGGTTTTTAATGCCGTTACATCTGGTAAATCTGGCTTGATATAGAAATATAGTGCAATGATACTCCCTACACCGAGCAGTCCGCTAACTAATAAAAATACGGATAATCGTTTAATCCATTTCACAATAGTGCCCACAATAATTTCTTAATAATCGATCATTATATCTCTGTTTTGTGAAATAGTACGAGTTCTTTATGATAGACCTCAGAGATTTAAGTCTGTATGCTTTGTTTGTAACAAGAATTTAACAAAATACAATCATTGTTATTACATAGAGTTGAAGATCATTATGCTAAAGCTGTTTAAAAGGAATCAGACAGTGGCAATGATCGGAGTTGATTTTGGATCATCTTCCGTAAAAGCCCTAGCGCTGTCTAAGCGATCAGAGCATTATGTGGTAGATATGGTATCAGAGGTAGCAACGCCAAAAGGATGTGTCGTTGATCACCAATTGCAAGATATAGAAGCATTAACAAATGTGTTGCAACAAGTGCGTCAAGATTTTCCTTTCCGTTATAAACAAGCTGCTACTGCCGTATCTGGCACAAATGTTATTACGAAAATTATTTATGTTGATACTGACCTTTCCGGCCCAGAGTTGGAAATGCATATTGAGCTGGAAGCGGAAAGTTTAATTCCTTTCCCGCTTGATGAAATTAGCCTAGATTTTGAAATATTAGGTATCAATGACAATAACCCAGGTAAGCACAATGTGCTATTGAGTGCGACGCGCACGGAAAGTGTCGCATCGTTAGCTGGCTGTTTGGAAGAAAATGACTTTATCCCCAAAATTGTGGATGTGGCTGCACATGCATTAGCGCGATCTCACGATTTGTATTTGCGCTTGGCTGATCTGCAAGATGATAGCAAAGTGGTGGCGGCGATTGATATTGGTACCAACATGACCATTTTTTCAATGCTGCATCAGGGCGAATCTATTTATTCTAGGGTGCAAAACTTTGGTGGCGAAAATTACACGCGCACCATTAGTGATCATTATAGCTTGAAACGTGATGAAGCCGAAAAAATGAAACTCGCTCAACAGTTGCCACTGGATTACGATATTGATGTATTAGCGCCTTATATTACCGCGTGTATACAGCAGATCCGCCGTAATGTGCAGTTGTTTACTAACTCTGGCACATTGCAGAAGATAGATATGATCACACTTAGTGGTGGTTCTGCATTAATCATGGAGTTGGCTCAGCAAGTGGAAAGCGAGCTGGGTATCACCACCCGTGTGGCGAATCCTTTTGCCCAGTTTGATTATGCAGAAGAGGTCGAAGATAAAGAACGTTTAATCGCTAACGGGCCCCGTTACATGGTCGCTCTTGGTTTAGCAATGAGGGCGTTTTAATGTCAAATATTAATCTTTTACCGTGGCGAGACGCGGACAAAAAATACCGACAACAACGCTTTTTTACCTTAAGTGGAGTTAGCCTTGGTGCGACCTTATTAGTCATGATTATGCTGAATATGGTGATTGGCGGTTTTATCGATAATCAAAAACAACGCAATGCCTTGTTGATGCAAGAAATGCAAGTTATTGATGTTAAATTGGGTAAAATTAAGGAGTTACGTGGACGTAAGGATAAACTACAAGAGCGCATCGATTTAATCCAAAGCTTACAGCGTAGTCGCAATACGCCAACACAGTTAATGAATACCCTACCACAATTGGTACCTGCGGGTGTCAACCTGGCAAAGTTAACCTTTAAAAATGACATCATTAAGATTAATGGTACCAGTGATTCGAATACCCGTCTGGCGGTATTACTGCGTAATATTGAGGAATCAACTTGGCTTAGAGATGGTACCTTAGACTCCATAATTGCCTTGTCGGCAGAAGAGGGTAATCGTTTTGAAATGCGATTCTCGGTAACACCTATGGCGACGGACGGGGGCAGCTAAGATGAATCTACAAGAACTCAATGAACTTGATCTCGAAGATCTGGGTAATTGGCCCAAACCTGCCAAAATTGCCATTAATATTATTTTTTCAGTATTAATTGCAGCGTTATTTTATTGGATGTTTATCGCGTCGTCGTTACAGGCACTGGAAAACATTGAAAAGAAAGAGGTAAGTTTAAAATTACAGTTTGAAGCCAAAGCCAGGCTTGCAGGGAATCTAGGTTTATATACTGAGCAAATGTCCGAGATGGAAAATTTATTTAATCACATGCTGAGGCAGTTGCCATCAAAAAGTGAGACCGCAGGACTACTCGATGACTTGAGTTATATTGGTCAGCATAACGGCTTACAGTTGCGTAAGTTTAAATGGTTACAAGAAGTCAAACGAGACTTCTCTTATGAAGTACCTGTTAGTCTTGAAGTGATTGGTACTTTTCATCAACTTGGTCAGTTTACCAGTGATATTGCTGCGTTACCACGGATTGTAACGCTAGAAGATTTCACTATTACCAAACTGCAAGGGGAATTACTGAAAGTGAATATGATTGCCCGTACTTATCGTTATAAGGGGGATAAATGAAGCGAATAAGTAGCCTAGTTTTTCTATCGCTGACGATAACAGGTTGTACTGCGGATAATCAGGATTTGGTGGATTACATCAATGAAGTTAAAGTCCGAAAAACAGCTCTAGTTGAAAGTGTGCCGGACATGGAAAATTTTGTGGCATTGCATTATTCCGAAACGGGTGCTCGTAACCCATTTTCGAATCCTCGCCCTGAATCGGTAAAAGCAGAAACACCGTTTCCACAAAATTGTCCGCAGCCTAACTTTGCTCGGATTAAAGGGCCGTTAGAAACCTATTCATTAGATAACTTAAATATGCATGGCACCCTCGGCAGTGAAAAGCACCTTTGGGGGTTAATAAGAGCAAGTTCAGGAGAGATATTCCGGGTTTCACCGGGTGATTATATTGGACTTAATCACGGTGAGATACTCGACATAACCAAGAATTACATTGAATTGTCTGAGTTGATTTTAACGGGTAAGGGATGTTGGCAAGTTCGCACAACTCAAATTTCTCTTAGTAATCAAGACAGCAGTTAAATAGTAACCAAGACCACAATTAAGCCATTTTCAGGGATGATGAAATGACTAAATCATATGTAAGATGTACCAATATCGCCAAGGTATTGGTTTTATGTACCACACTTTTATGCTCTGCTTTCAGTTTTGCTGAGCCACAATTAAAACAAATTCACTTAAATTCGTTAGCTGAAGGGCAGTTAGAGTTGGAGCTGGAATTTAGTGAAAATGTTGTTGAATATGCAGATAAACTACAATATTCACCACATCAACTGGTCATCTTAGTACCCGATGCTAGTTCGACCTTATTGCTTAATCCTGTGGTTATCGAACAAGGTAACGTGTTAAATGTAGCGGCAGAACGTGTCGATTTAGGCCTTAAAATTACCATCGCTTTAGATGAACTGGTGCCATATCAAATTGCGCAAAATAACAATAGTTTAATTGCTACTTTTGGGGTGTTAAGCAGTGATGTTATTGTGCCCGAAGTTGCGGACAGTACAGCGGATAGCGATACCTTGGTACTTGCCGTAGAGCCTACGTTAGCTACGTCTGGGAATAGCTCTGTGTTGCCGGCCGCGTCTGTTATTGATAGTAATATTGATAACTTTGGTGTGCCCGCTGCCACTGTTAGTCCATCCTTACTGGCCACCAAAGATGGTCGTCAAGTGACAGTTCAATCACCTAAAATCGAAGATATTGTGCCGATTGAGGACGATGAGGAAGAAGATTTTAGTGGTTTTGTAAACCAAGTGCGTGGCATTGATTTTCGTACTGGTAATGACGGCAGTGGTAAATTAATTTTAACCATGAAAAACAGTTCTATGGCCGTTGATATTAAGCGTAAAGGCAACAAGTTAGTGGCCGAATTTCATAGTACGGCTATTTTGAAAAAATTGCTCTATATTTTAGATGTGGCTGATTTTGGTACTCCGGTAACCGCAATTGAAACCTTCCATGATGAAGGGGTAACGACTTTTGAACTAGAGATCAGTGATGATTTTAATTACCGTTACGATCAAGCGGATAATATCTTTGTTATTGAAATTACCAAAAAAGATCCGGATGAAAAAACCAGTAAATATCAAGGGCAGGCAATTTCACTTAATTTCCAAGATATTCCAGTCCGTACCGTACTACAGTTAATTGCTGATTTTAATGAATTTAACTTAGTTACTACCGATTCCGTGAATGGTAATATCACCCTACGTTTAGATAGTGTACCATGGGAACAAGCACTTGATATTGTAATGAAAGTGAAAGGCCTGAGTAAGCAACTCGACGGTAATGTACTGATGGTTGCGCCTGCTGATGAACTCGCAGCATTAGAGCGTCGCGATCTTGTCAGTAAAAAAGAAGTGGAAGATTTAGCCGAATTACATTCGGAATTTATTCAGATTAGCTTTGCTAAAGCAGCTGATATAACAAAGCTTTTGTCACAAAAAGATTCCAGTCTGTTATCATCACGCGGTACGGTTAGTTTTGATGAACGAACTAACACGGTATTGATTAAAGATACTGCGACCGTAATTGCCAATGTAAAGCGTATTATTGATGTACTTGATGTACCAGTACGTCAGGTGATTATTGAAGCGAGAATGGTTTCTGTCGTTGATAACCTGGATGATGAACTCGGGATCCGTTGGGGTTTAAGCGGTAGTACTGACATAGGTAGCGGCTTTGGCTTATCATCGGGCTCTATTGAGGGCAATGATTCTTTGGCTGGGGGCAGTGTCCCTGCTATTGGAGACCGCCTTAATGTGAATCTACCGGTCGCATCACCAGCTGGTTCGATTGCGTTTCAGATTGCAGAATTAGCCAATGGGCAAATACTTGATTTAGAACTCTCTGCGTTAGAAGCAGAACAAAAAGCAGAAGTGATCGCAAGTCCAAGAATTACCACTACCGACCAAAAGTCAGCGTATATTGAGCAAGGTACGGAAATTCCGTATGTTGAATCAAGTTCGAGTGGTGCTACCTCTATCGCGTTTAAAAAAGCGGTATTGGGTTTACAAGTGACGCCACATATTACCCCGGATAATAAAATCATCTTAGATTTGAAAATAAATCAAGATACCCGTGGTGAAGATGTTAAAACAGTGGGTGGAGAAGCGGTTTCTATCGATACTCAAGTTATTAGCACCCAAGTCTTGGTTGAAAATGGCGAAACTGTGGTGTTAGGTGGTATATTTAAGCATGAAATTAAAAAGATTGTAACGAAAGTTCCGGTTCTCGGTGATATCCCTTGGTTGGGTGTATTGTTCCGTAGTACTAAGAATATCAATCAAAAACGAGAGCTACTAATCTTCGTTACACCAAAAGTGGTAGTGGATACGTTGTAACCTACCTTTGACAAAAGGCCGCAAAAACTATATAAATAGCGGTCTTTTTCTGCCTGAAATGTCATCACCTGGTTTTTTACCGGGTGTTGCTGATTTTGGCTGTTGCCAAAATGTCTCATCACTGGTTATTGTAATCAAGAGGACATTTTATAGGTAGGTCTGGTGCCCCTAAGAAAAAGGGTGTTATTACTTTAGATTTATTGAAGAGTTAAAATGGCTGAAAAACGTAATATATTCCTAATAGGCCCAATGGGCGCAGGTAAAAGCACAATTGGTCGTCAACTAGCTAGCCAGTTGCATTTAGACTTTATCGATTCGGATCATGAAATTGAACGCCGCACTGGTGCGGACATTTCATGGGTATTCGATGTTGAAGGTGAAGCTGGTTTTAGAGTTCGTGAGGCGGAAGTAATTGACGATCTAACACAAGAGCAAGGTATTGTGTTAGCAACGGGCGGTGGCTCAATTTTAAGTAAAGAAAGTCGTAACTATCTTTCTGCTCGTGGTGTAGTTGTTTATTTAGAAACGACTATTGATAAGCAGTTAGTAAGAACGTCACGCGATAAACGTCGTCCTTTACTGCAAACTGAAGAACCACGCGAAGTTTTGGAAACATTAGCTGATGCGCGTAATCCTTTATATGAAGAGATTGCTGACTTTACAGTTAAAACAGATGAACAAAGCGCGAAAATTGTTGCGAATCAAATTATAAAGTTATTGGATTTTTAATTGAGGTCACATGGAAAGGTTAACTGTTGAACTAGGTGAGCGGAGCTACCCTATTTATATTGGTGAAGGCGTATTAACGCAAGTAGAGCAATTTAAGTCTGCAATAACAACTAATAAAGTCGTCGTGATATCAAACGATACAGTTGCACCCTTGTATTTACAGCGCGTGAAAGCACTGTTACAAGACTATGAATTTGACAGTATTATTCTTTCTGATGGTGAGCAATTTAAAACCTTAGATACTTTAAATGAAATATTTACCGCGCTACTGCGTGAGAATTGTGGACGTGATACTACGTTGATAGCTCTTGGCGGTGGTGTTATTGGTGACATGGTTGGCTTTGCGGCTGCCTGTTACCAACGCGGTATCCCCTTTATCCAAATCCCGACGACTGTGTTGAGTCAAGTTGATTCCTCGGTTGGCGGTAAAACGGCAGTTAACCACCCATTAGGTAAGAATATGATTGGCGCTTTTTATCAGCCCAATGCTGTTTTTATTGATACGGCTTGTTTAACTACCTTACCTCGACGCGAACTGGCGGCTGGTATAGCTGAAGTTATTAAGTACGGTATTATTTATGATGCTGACTTCTTTACTTGGCTAGAAGACAATATGACAGCGCTGATGGCGCTCGATACGGCGGCATTAGAATATGCAATTTATCGCTGTTGCGAAATTAAAGCTGAAATTGTAGCTATCGATGAAAAAGAGCATGGCTTACGGGCTCTGCTGAATCTTGGTCATACTTATGGCCATGCAATTGAAGCAGAAATGGGTTATGGCGTTTGGCTACATGGAGAAGCTGTTGCAGCAGGTATGATAATGGCTGCACAAACATCGGCTGCCATGGGGTTATTAACGGCTACACAAGTAACTCGTATCGCAGCGCTAATTAAAGCGGCTGAATTACCATTACTGGCGCCAGCAGAAATGGACTTTGATGCATTTATGCAACACATGAAGCGTGATAAAAAAGTACTTAATGGTCAACTGCGTTTCATTCTGCCAACTTCGATTGGTAGTGCTGAAGTGTTATCGACAGTAACTGAAAACACATTACGTGATGTGGTGAATTTCCATAATCAGGCGGATCCAAGTGCACTATTCAGTTCAAACTGAAATTTATTCTCAAATGCAGCTGTGTGAACGGCTGCGTCATCTCACTCAATTCTCTTCACATTTATTACTCGTAAGCGGTGAATCCGGCTCAGGAAAATCAACTGTATTACGTAATTATGTCGAATCAGATTTTAATCAGAAAACAATTACAATTGATGCCCAGCAGTGTCATGATGATGTTGCAGTGAGAACGCTATTATTACAACAGGTTAGTTATGATGGTCGTTTTAATGCTCATGCCTCACTGATTGATAGCTTACCGCTGTTTGCTCAACAGCTCGAGAATGAGCTGACGGTTTGTTTTGATAATGCCATGGCATTGTCTGCAGCAAGCATTACTGAATTTGCACAATTGGTAGAACTAAGTCTTAATAATAGAATTAATATAAAAATAAATATCATTTTATTTGCAGAAAGTAAGTGGGTTGATGTAACCATGCTGAAATTTGCAAAATCAGCAACCAATGTATTGGAGTTGGAAATGACAGCACTCGATCCACAAGCCGCTGTGAAGTTTGTAGAACAACAGTTTGATCAAGCTGGTTATAAACCTACATTCGTCAATCAGGACGCCATTAATCGTCAAATTGAAGCCTGTAAAGGCAATCCCGCCGAGTTAGCGAAATGTGCGCAAGCGATTATGCAAGGGCAGGTATATAATCCTGAATCGGTAATACCTAATACGGTAACTCCGTCGGCTAAAAATAAATCATTCTACTTAGCTGGCATTATTGCTGGGCTATTATTGTTCGGTAGTGCGGGTTCATTTTTATATGACGCTTATCAAGCTGAGCCACAACAAGCGACCGATGTCATTGTAGAAGAATTTTTACAAAAACCTCCTGTGACTCCGGATGACGACATGGTTTCTACGGATACGCCGACAGTTGTCAGCACACCGCAAATGTTAGCCAGTGATTGGGATGACGAATTACCCACTGAAATAGGCCAAACAATTACCCTAACAGAGCCTGCAGTGGCTGGATCTAGTTTACAGACACAGAAGCAGCGTGTTGTGATTGATGATGACGCGGTCAACAAAATGCTTGCTAAGCAAAGCTCAGCAGCTGGAAACCAGCTGATTGATAGTAAAGCGGATATTCAAGTTGTTGAGAACACGTCTAACACTGCAACAGGTAAAGCTTGGGTGATGGCGCAACCGGCGAAAAATTATACGTTTCAGATTGCTGGTTTAAGCCGTGAAACACAGCTAAAACAGTATTTAAACGAGAATGAATTACCGGAAGATATCTGGACATATCAAACTCTGCGTAACAACAAACCTTGGTATGTGGTTCTTTATGGTAGTTTTACCAGTGTTGAGCAAGCAAATGCTGCGAAACTCAAATTACCAGCGACGGTACAAAAAGATAAACCTTGGTTGAAACGATTCGTTCAAATCCAAAGAGATTTATAAATAAACAGCGCAATTTAGCTGTAATCCATGTACAATCGGCCCCCTTTTATTTAGCGGTATAAGTCACAAAATGCAGAAAACGCGAGCCTTCTTAAAATGGGCCGGAGGTAAGTATTCTCTGGTTGATCATCTACGTGAAAAATTACCAACAGGTAAGCGTTTGGTTGAACCGTTTGTTGGCGCGGGATCAGTATTTTTAAATACCGATTATGACGAATACCTGTTAAATGATATTAATCCAGATTTGATTAATATGTATAAGATCCTGCAGCAAAAACCGGAACAGTTTATTGCCGATGCGCAGCGCTTTTTTACCCCTGAATTTAATGATAAAGAACGTTATTATAAAATTCGTGAAAAATTTAACAAAACCAGTAACCCTTATCAGCGTTCACTGATGTTTTTGTATATGAACCGTCATGGTTTTAATGGTTTATGCCGTTATAACAAATCAGGTGGTTTTAATGTACCTTTTGGTTCTTATAAAAAACCCTACTTCCCGCTAAAGGAATTACGTTTCTTTGCTGAGAAAGCCAAAAAAGCTACATTTATTTGTGAATCATACTCTGATGTTTATAAACGTTTAGGTAGCGATGATGTGGTTTATTGTGATCCACCGTATGCACCATTAAGCACCACGGCGAGTTTTACCTCGTATGCAGCTAACGGCTTTAGCCTCGATGATCAGGCCTTGCTTGCTAAGGTATCTCGTGAAACGTCACAAGAGCGCAATATTCCGGTACTAATTTCGAATCATGATATTCCGTTAACGCGTGAACTTTATCATGGCTCAACATTTGAAGTGGTACAGGTAAAACGTACTATTAGCCGTAATGCCGGTAAACGTAATAAAGTGGACGAATTACTCGCACTGTATCGTTAAATTCACGCTTATTAGCGTGAATAGTCTTACATTCCTCAGTCAAACCTCTGTTGTCAGTATTATTCTGGTTTTATTATTTTACCCTAGGGGCTAACTTAGGGTAAGATTTGCACAGCGTAATGGAATAACAACAACTGAGAGCATGCCCAATGAAAAACTTTCTGATTGCCCCTTCAATTCTTTCGGCTAACTTTGCTAGCTTAGGCCAAGAAGTCGATGCAGTACTAGCTGCAGGTGCTGATGTCATTCATTTTGACGTAATGGATAACCATTACGTACCGAACCTAACTATTGGGCCAATGATCTGTAAAGCATTACGTGATCACGGTGTCACAGCGCCTATTGACGTGCATTTAATGGTGCGACCGGTTGATCATATGATTAATGAATTTGCCAAAGCCGGTGCCTCTATGATCACTTTTCATGCCGAAGCATCTGATCATGTTGACCGTTCTCTGCAGCTTATCAAAGAGCACGGTTTAAAAGCGGGGTTAGTTTTAAATCCAGCAACGCCGTTACATCACTTAGATTATGTGATGGATAAGTTGGATATGATCTTATTAATGTCAGTAAACCCTGGCTTTGGTGGTCAAAGTTTTATCCCTTCTACATTACAAAAATTACGCGATGTACGTAAATTAATTGATGCCAGTGGTCGTGATATTATTCTCGAGATCGACGGCGGCGTTAAAGTAGATAACATCCGTGAAATTGCAGAAGCAGGCGCAGATATGTTTGTTGCTGGCTCTGCGATTTACGGCCAAGAAGATTATAAAAAAGTCATTGATGAAATGCGTTCGGAGTTAGAAAAAGCCAATGTTTAAGCTTATTTGTTTTGATTTAGACGGTACCCTTGTTGATAGTGTGCCAGATTTAGCCGCTGCAGTTAATTGTATGCTGAGTGATTTTGACCGTGCTCATTTTTCTGAAGATGAAGTACGTGGTTGGGTTGGTAATGGTGCGCAAGTATTAGTACAACGCGCATTATCTGGCAGTGTTAACATTGCTGATGATATTGATCCGGCATTATTTAATGATGCATTGGCGTCATTCTTAAAGCACTATTCTGCCAATGTATATACTCACAGCGTGTTGTACCCGAATGTAAAAGAAACCTTAACAGCACTGCGTGATGCGGGTTTTAAGTTAGCGATTGTGACGAACAAACCTATGGTGCAAACGACGCCAGTACTTGAATTAGCCGGTATCAGTGAGTTCTTTGAAGTGGTACTGGGTGGTGATTCTCTGGCTGAGAAAAAACCAAATCCATTACCGTTATTACATTGTTTAGATCACTATCAGCTGAAGGCTGAAGATGCCTTGATGGTCGGTGATTCTAAAAACGATATCATTGCAGCACAAGCGGCAAACTTCACTAGTTTTGGTTTAACGTACGGTTACAACTACGGTATTCCAATTAGCGACAGTAACCCTGACTTCGTGGCTGATGATATCAGTGAGCTACTATCTGCAGTTAAATTGAAGTAGTCGCCTACTTCCGCTATAAAATAGTCGCGATAACAGTATAAATATAATTGGGTAAGTCTATGGACTTGCCCACAATTGAATGAATTAAGAGATTGGGAAATATATTATGACAAAACCTGTGGTATTAAGTGGTATTCAGCCTTCAGGCAGTATGACGATTGGTAACTATATTGGTGCAATCAATCAATGGCTGGACATGCAGGAACACAGCGACTGTCATTTCATGTTAGCGGATTTACATACAATTACGGTACGTCAAGACCCGAAAGAGTTTAAGTCTCAGGTGCTTGAAGGTTTAGCTATGTATATTGCTTGTGGTCTAAATCCTGAGAAATCGACGATTTTTCTACAATCTCAAGTGCCAGAGCATGCACAACTGAGTTGGTTACTTAACTGTTATACGCAGATGGGTGAGCTAAACCGCATGACGCAGTTTAAAGATAAGTCTAACAACTCTAGCAGCAGTAACTCTGGTTTATATACTTATCCTGTATTGATGGCTGCGGATATTCTATTGTATCAAGCTGATGAAGTGCCTGTTGGTGACGATCAGAAGCAACATCTAGAATTAGCACGTACTATTGCTACTCGTTTTAATAATATTTACGGTGACGTATTTAAAGTGCCAGAACCGATGATCCCAACGTTTGGTGCGCGTATAATGAGCTTGCAAGATCCACTGAAAAAAATGTCTAAGTCAGATGACAATCCAAAAGCTTTCATCAAATTATTAGATGAACCGAAAAAGATTGCCAAGAAACTGAAAAGTGCAGTAACAGACAGTGATGAGCAAGCGCGCATTTACTTTGATAACAAAGAAAAGCCGGGTGTATCGAATTTATTAACATTACTTTCTGTAGCAACTAAACGTCCTGTTGCCGATTTAGTGCCAGAATACGAAGATAAAATGTATGGCCATCTGAAAGGTGATACGGCAGATGCTGTTGTCGCTATGATAGAGCCGATTCAAGCGCGCTACCACGAGTTACGTGCTGATGAGACTGAATTACAGCGCATTATGCGTATCGGTGCTGACAAAGCCTCTGAGCGTGCTGCTCCGACGTTAGCGAAAGCTTATGAAGCTGTTGGTTTTATTGCTAATAAATAGCAGTATTACTGAATGATAAAATAGTTAAAGCCCTATATCACACAGGTATAGGGCTTTTTTTGTAATTTAGTGTTCCGCTACATGCGCAACAGTTTCACGCACCAGACGGCCAATCTCTTCCCAATTGCCTGCTGCAATCAGCTTAGGTGAGACCATCCAAGTACCACCACAACAGATCACACGATCTAAACCGAGATAATCAGATACATTGTTTTTGCTGATCCCGCCTGTTGGCATAAGTGAAACGTTGACATAAGGTGCTAGTAGCGACTTAACCATAGGTATACCGCCCGATGCTTCAGCAGGGAAGAACTTCATAAACGTTAAGTTAAGGGCTAAGCCTTGCTCAATTTGGCTTGGGTTATTAACCCCTGGAACGATAGGCATATCAATTTCTTGGCAGTATTTTACAGTAGTCGGATTTAATCCCGGGGCAACGACGAATTCAGCACCAGCAGATTTTGCTTGGTCCACTTGCTCGGCATTTAACACTGTGCCTGCGCCAATACACATTTCTGGATAAGCTTCACGCATTAAGCTAATGGCTTCAGCTGCCGCTGCTGTTCTGAATGTTACTTCTGCAACAGGTAAGCCATTTTCTACTAAGGCTTTAGCCAATGGTACAGCTTGTGATGCGTTATCAATTTGAATCACTGGGATGATTTTGAATTGCTTTAACTTGGCGATTAGATCTTTAGACATGCTTAGCTCCTGCTATTTTAAATTTATCTGCCTGTTGTTGGGAAATAATAGCCCCAGATGTCGTGACATTAAAGTAAGAAATAAACCTTAATACCAGATAGTACACTGTTAGTCGCAACGGCAGTCAAGATCATGCCCATCACCTTACTGATAATGCTGGCGCCACTATTGCCTATATAGCGATGGATCCAGCTGGCTGCTAACATAAATAGGAATGCGATAAATAATACCGACAGCATCACGCCTGCGGTTTGCACCTGCTGAAAAATACTAAAACTGGAATTCTCTGTGAGCAGTACCGCTGCTAGCATTGCACCTGGGCTGGCCAAAGAAGGTACTGCTAATGGAAAGATGGCTGTTTCGCTGCCATCTTTGACCATTTGTACTTCAGTATCGGGTTTGCTATCACCAAATATCATGGTCAGGGCAAATAAAAATAATACAATCCCGCCAGCGATTTCAAATGCCGGTAATGGGATATCAATCGCGGTTAAAATTAGTTCGCCTGCGACAATAAAAAACAGCAAAATTAGCGCTGCGGCACAGGCTGCTTGTAAGGCAATTTTACGCTTGGCTTTTTCATCAAACTGGCTGGTTGCCGCAATAAATACGGGTACAGTTCCCACAGGGTCGATCACTGCAAAGAAAAATATAAATACCGATATATAATCAATCATAGTTGTTACCTATTAGCTGAAATGTATTGGTAGGGGAGTGCGTGTGTAATGCTGGCGTGGTGGTTTTTATAATGAGTGTTAACACATTATTCATCGGTCATGGGCTCCTGTCATACAACTGGGGTTTAATTATAGGCGGTAAATACCTTTAAACTTTATAGGATAATATTATACCTTGTATAAGTTACGCATTTATTTTATACCCTGCGATATTCAGGTGTTTTACGTATGTTTACATACAGAGCCAGATTTAACCTCGAACTTCCTAACTAAATAGCGAAATACATAAAGCAAACAGCAGTAATAACGAGATCACTTGCCAGAAGCGTTCTGGATTCTTTTCAATTAAGGTTTGTTTGCGATTATTTTTATATTTAGGATTGGGGTGCTGCAACTCATGCAAGAGTTCGGAGACATCGGCATGACGCTTGTTAGGGTAGAAGCGTAGACCTTTTTTAATGGTGCCATCTAACCAAAATGGTACTAGAGGGTTGTATTCATAAGCGGGAATATACTTGGTATTGAGATACGCTTTCTGGGTACGGCAGGTTTCGAGTTTGCCATTAAAAGGTGGTTTGCCAGTGAGCATTTCAAAAATAATAACGGAAACGGCAAAGATATCTGACTGCGCAGTACTGTCACCATTAATCACAGTTTCAGGTGCCGAATAAGCTGCAGTGCCGAGGATCTTATCGCGTTGCAATGGGGTAGCTATTTCAGCGATGCCTTTGACGAAACAAGAACCAAAATCAATGATCTTAACTTGGCCATTGTTATCTATCATGATATTACCCGGTTTCAAATCTTGATGTAGAGTTTCTTTACGGTGAAAAGCGCGTAAGCCTTTAATCACTTGTTCAACAATATTAAGCACCTCTTGGATCGGTGGGTTAGGGTGCTCATTTATCCATTGCTCTAGGGTAATACCTTCAATCACTTCCATTAAATAATAGAGATGACTTTTTTTTCTGTTAGTTTCGACAATTTTTAAAATATGCGGGTTATGTAATCGAGAGCCAATCCAGGTTTCCATGGTAAAACGCTCGATATAAGCGTGATCATCGATATAGTTGACCGAGGGAGCTTTCATGCAGTATTGCTGTTTAGTCTCCTTGTCTTCGACTAAATATAAATGACTGCTGCTGCTAGCATGCAACTCTTTGATGACTTTCAAGCCATCAAGCGATAACCCAGTACGCAATGCGGGCGGGAAAGGCATGGAGGCAAGGTGTACATGCACATCTTCGGCACTGAGCTTAGGTAAGCTGTCGATACGCAACAGTTGACAGCTGATATTATCATTACTGTTACTGGCCAGAGCATGCTGAATTAGCTGCTCGCAACATGCCTCAAAATCACTCTCTGCAGATTGATGTGTCTGCTGCACTATCTCTCGTAACAGTTTATCACTCACAAAATCATGCAAACCATCAGTTGATAATAAAAACACATCACCGACTTGTAATTCGACTTCTTTATAGTCGACATCAAGAGTGACATCTAAGCCCATCGCGCGGGCGAGGTAAGATTGTTTGCTATTTACGACTGTGGTGTGGTCCCGGGTTAACTGCTCAAGGGTATTGTTGCGTAAACGGTATATTCTCGAGTCACCGACATGCAGTAAATGCGCAGCGTGGGATTTAAAGACAATGGCACTTAAGGTGGTGAGATAGCCTTTTTGGGCATCGGCAAATTGGCGACCTTGACTGTATAACCAGCGGTTTAGTGCAGTTAATACCTGGCCTGTTGATTTACCAACGGACCAGGTTTCTGGAGTCGAATAATAATCGGATAAAAAATTATGTACGCAGGTTTCACTGGCTTCTTGGCCCGCTTCTGACGCGCTGACACCATCGGCGATGATCGCAACTGCACCTTTAGTGGTGAGCAGTAAATCATCAGGGATGCGAATACCAATGGCATCTTCATTATGTGCTTTAATCCCTTCAACCGAGCGCTGACCTATGGTAAAGGTCGCGCCGCCTTGTAAGTGCCATGGCGACATAATGACTCCCTGTCAATGTGATATATTATGCTGTTACTTCTACCATACCATCAGTAATACGAACCGCATATACAGGTACAGATAAAGTTTCATCTTCAAGACATTCACCTGTTGTTAGGCTGAAATGCTCTTTATAAAGCGGCGATGAAACGGTTAATACATCTTTCACTGAGGTAATGAGACCACGTGATAATACATTGGCTTTACTTGCTGGGCAGTAGTTATCGATAGCAAATAATTGATCGGTTTTACGGTCAAAGAAGATCGCAACTTGTTTACCGTTAACTAACGCACATACACCGGCATCGGGTGTTAGCTTGTTTTTGGCAATAACTGGAGTCCAAGTAATCATAATAAATCCTTAAATCTTGTGTTAGCAGGTGTCACCACCTGCTAATGGCTGCTATGTGTTTTCGTTGAATTGACAAATTGTTGTTTGAGTTAGTGTGATAATCGTTAGCTCACTTCAACAATCTCAATTTGACCAGCTCGCTCCGCGGGTGTTGCCGGGCGGATTTGGTCACGAACTTCAACAAACTGAACTGCGGCATCGTTTTCTTCAGAGTTAATGAAGTGCTTAAAGCGCAGTAGTTTTTCAGGGCTTTCAATCGTTGTTTTCCACTCACATTGGTAGTTAGCAATGTTTGCGGCCATTTCAGATTCAAGCTCTGCTGTAAGACCCAGTTTGTCGTTAATAACCACGTCTTTAAGGTAATCTAAACCACCTTCAAGATTTTCTAACCAAACCGATGTACGCTGTAGACGGTCTGCGGTACGGATATAGAACATCAATACTCGATCAATATATTTGTACAGCGTATCAGTATCGAGATCGGTCGCGAATAAATCGGCATGACGCGGGCGCATACCGCCGTTACCACACACGTAAAGACCCCAGCCACCTTCTGTAGCAATTACACCTATGTCTTTGCCCTGAGCTTCTGCACATTCTCGTGTACAACCTGATACGCCAAACTTAATTTTATGTGGTGAACGTAAGCCTTTGTAACGGTTTTCAAGATCAATCGCCAGAGACATGCTGTCTTGCACACCATAACGACACCAGGTACTACCAACACACGATTTTACTGTACGTAGTGATTTGCCGTAAGCATGGCCTGTTTCGAAGCCTTCTTCGATCAACCATGCCCATATCTCAGGTAGTTGATGCAGTTGCGCACCAAATAAATCGATACGTAGGCCGCCGGTTATCTTGGTGTATAAGCCATATTTCTTAGCTACTTCACCGAGTACGATTAATTTTTCTGGGGTGATCTCACCTGCTGGGATCCGTGGTACAACAGAGTAAGTACCGTCTTTTTGCATGTTGCCTAAATAAACGTCATTTACGTCTTGCAGGCCAAGGTGATCATCTTCGAGGATGTAATCATTCCAGAATGACGCAAGAATGTTTGCTACTGTCGGACGGCAAACTTCACAACCATGGCCAGCGCCAAATTCAGTGATTAATGCTTCGAAGGTTTTAATACGTTTAACCCGTATTATGTCAGCCAGTTCTGCACGTGAGTAAGCAAAGTGCTCACACAGGTCTGTGTTCACTTCAACACCCATGCTTTCAAGTTCTGCATTAAGTACTTGGGTTACGAGTGCGCTACAACCACCACAACCTGTCGCAGCTTTGGTGACTGTTTTAATATCACCAATGCTCGTTGCACCATCTTGTACCGCGGCACAAATTTGACCTTTAGTCACATCCAGACATGAACAGATAACCGCTGAATCAGGCAGGGCATCAACCCCCATAGATACTGCACCACCTTCTGCTGGTGGTACTAACATATTCTCAGGTGCTCCCGGAATATCCATGTCATTTAAATAAATTTGTAACCAAGTACCGTAATCTTCTGCTTCACCAACCATTACTGCGCCAAGTAATTTCTTGCCACATTCGCTGATCACCAGTTTTTTGTAAACTTGGTCAGCTTCGTTAGTGAATACATAATTTTGTGCGCCTTCTGCATTACCGTGGGCATCACCGATACTAGCTACGTCAACGCCAAGTAATTTTAGCTTGGTACTCATGTCGGCACCGGTGAACGCGAGCTCACCTGCACCAACGATTTGGTCTACAGCAACTTTCGCCATTTGGTAACCCGGTGCCACAAGACCAAAGATACGGCCTTGCCATAATGCACATTCGCCAATCGCGAAAATATTTTCGTCAGAGGTTAAACATTGATCATTAATTTGGATACCACCGCGTTCGCCTAATTGTAGGTCGAAAGAACGGGCTAATTCATCTTGCGGGCGAATACCGGCAGAGAAGATGATCATATCGGTTTCAACGTGAGAGCCGTCAGCAAAGTTCATGCGGTAACGGCAAGTTTCACCTTTAACAATTTCTTTAGTATTTTTTTCTGTGTGTACGTTAACGCCTAACTCTTCAATTTTGTCACGTAGAATTTTACCGCCACCATCATCAACTTGCACTGCCATTAGGCGAGGTGCGAATTCAACAACATGGGTTTCTAGCCCTAACTGTTTGATTGCATTTGCTGCTTCAAGACCCAGCAGACCACCACCGATAACCACACCAACTTTACTTTCTTTTGCTGATGCTGTGATGTCTTCTAAATCATTAATGGTACGGTAAACCAAGCAATGATCTTGGTCTTTACCTGGAATAGGCGGTACGAATGGGTATGAACCTGTCGCCAGTACTAATTTATCGTAACTCTCTACACGACCCTGTGCTGTGGTTACTGTTTTAGCGGCTTTATCGATGCCCACGACTTTATCGTTGACAAAATATTGCACGCCGTTGTCATCATAGTATTCAGGCGATGTCATCATTAAGTCGTCAGCTGTTTTACCGCTGAAATAAGCACTTAACTGAACACGATCATAAGCGAGACGTGACTCTTCACTGAATGTGGTGATTTGTACTTCACCCATTTTTTCTTGTTGAATAAATTGGTCAATAAAATGGTGACCTACCATGCCGTTACCGACAACTATAATTCTTTTCATGACATGCTCCGTTATGCGCTTAATTCTTGATTTTTTGCCGCTTGCTCGAGATCTCGCCAGCTGAGTTGTTCTGCAAGAGAGACAACTTCGCCGATAACGATCAGGCTAGGGCTTTGTAATTGGTGTTCAATCGCGAGTGTTGGCAGTGTTGCTACGGTGCCAACGAATTCTCTTTGTTGTGGTGTCGAACCGTTTTCTATCAAAGCTGCAGGTGTATTACTGGCTAAACCGTGGCTGATAAGTTGCGCTGAAATTTCCGCTAATTTACCAAGGCCCATATAGAACACTAAGGTGTGTTCAAGGTGGGCTAGCTGCGACCAATTTAGGTCTAGTTGACCATTTTTTAGGTGGCCAGTAATAAAGGTGCAGCCCGTTGACAGCCCTCGATGGGTTAACGGAATACCTGCGTAAGCGGTGCAGCCCGATGCTGCTGTCACGCCGGGAACGACGATTGTTTTAATATCGTGGGCATGGAGCACCAGTTGTTCTTCACTACCACGACCAAATACAAATGGGTCACCGCCTTTGAGGCGACAAATATTCAGACCTTGTTTGGCTTTATCAACCATGAATAAATTCAATTGGTCTTGCGGTATGCAATGGTCTGCTTTTTTCTTACCCACATAAATTGCTTTGGTATGGGGTGGAAATAACGCTCTAATGTCTTGGCTAACCAAGTTATCAAACAAGATCAGATCGGCATTCTCAATCGCTTTTAATGCTTTTAGTGTGAGTAACTCTGGATCCCCCGGACCTGCCCCTACTAATGCGACTTGACCTAGCGTGTTGTTATTTTTTGATTGCGCTTTGGTAATTAATTCAACTGTCATGACTCACATCCCTGTAGTACTGCTCTGTAATAGCTAACGCAAAGACAGTGCCAAGTATGTAACTACACCCTTAGTTGTTGATATTTAATGGTTTAATTTATTTTGTTGTTTTTTGTAGGGTTTTTAAGGTGATTAAATAGTGTGATGTTGCACCAGTTTTTTCATTCACGCACAGCCATGGTGCAGCCAAGTTGGAGATGTTGCTAATACTTGTCGTTAAAATGCATGAAGATGGGGGTAAATGACAGGAAGATCCCTGTGTTTATACCTCTATAGGAGAGGATCATTCTTTTTATTGGTAATTAAAGTAAGCTGGCTTGGTTATTGCTCACTTGTCTTTATAGATAATGTATTTATAAAAAATAAAACAAATAAACAATGTGTTGAGCAATTCAATGGAGACGTCTTATGATTTTCGGACGCAAGGATCAAAAACCTATTCGCATTGCGGATAAACAGGTTAAAGAATGGAAGTATACAACGTGTGGGTATTGCTCTACAGGTTGTTCTATCGAGATCGGTGTTAATGAGCAAGGGAATGCTGTTGCGAGTCGAGGCGTTGCAGATGCTGATGTGAATCGAGGTAAATTGTGCATTAAAGGTATCTTTGAACATGAATTATTTGATGCGGCTGGCCGTGGTAATAACCCGCTGGTTCGCGATCAGATACATGATCAGTATAAAGAAACTAATTGGGACAGTGCGCTTGATACTATGGGCGACAAAATTAAAGCTATTCAAGAGCAATACGGTAAAGATTCATTTGCCATTGTCTCTACTGGGCAGCTATTAACGGAAGAGTTTTATACGCTCGGTAAATTAGCGCGTGGTTGTATCGGTACCAATAATTACGATGGTAATACAACCTTATGCATGGCATCTGCCGTATCGGGTTATAAACGTTCATTCGGTTCGGATGGCCCTCCTGGTTGTTATGATGATTTCTCGCACACAGATTGCCTTATTGCCTGGGGCTCTAATCTGCCAGAACAACATCCGGTTATTTATTGGCGTCTAAAAGAAGCCAAAGAGCAACGTAATTTTCCGCTTATCGTGGTTGACCCACGTGTCACTATGCTGGCGCAGTTTGCTGATATCCATTTACCTATTAGTCCAGGTACCGATATCGTCTTACAAAATTCATTAATGCATGTGATCTTAAAAGAAGGTCTGGAAGATAAAGATTATATCGAAAAGTATACCAATGGCATTGAAGAATTAAGAGCCTGTGTCGCTGACTTTGACCCTACATCAGCTGCTAAGATATGTGGTATCGATGAAGATACCATTCGTCATGTGGCGCGTTTATTTGCCAAAGCCGGTCGTGCCATGAGTATCTGGACTATGGGACTGAATCAAAGTACCCATGGTAGTGATGCCATCACTGGTTGTAATTCATTATCACTGATTACCGGTAATATCGGTGTGCCGGGTGGTACTAGTTTATCGATTACTGGTCAGTGTAATGCAATGGGCACACGTGAGTGGTCGTCGTGTTCGGGTTTGCCTGGTTATCGTTTATTAGAAAAAGAACAAGACCGTAATGACATTGCTGATTTCTGGGGCATTGATCCAGAGTTCTTCCCGAAAAAACGAGGTCTAGCCCAAACCGATATTTTCCCTGCTATTGAAACCGGTCAAATTAAAGGCTTGTGGCTGGTCGCGACCAATCCAATGACATCGATGCCGAATACCTCGCGTATTCGTAAAACATTAGAAAAATTAGATTTCTTAGTGGTGCAGGATGCTTACCAAGATGTCGAAACCACCCAGTATGCGCATATGTTCTTACCTGCCGCAGTATGGGCTGAGAAGGAAGGGGTATTCACCAATACTGAGCGTCGGATTAATCGCGTGAGTAATGTGCAAGCACCAAAAGGTAACTCTAAAGCTGATTTCTGGATCTTCTCTGAATTATCTAAACGTTTTGAAAATGGTAAAAAGATCACTTTTCCTGTGACAACCGAAGAAGCGTTTGAAGAAATGAAAACTCTATCTAAAGGAGCAGGGCGTAATCTTGATATTTCCGGCATGACTTACCAGAAAATTGAACAAGCCCGTGGTATTCAATGGCCACACCGTGAAGGCGACGATACTGATAAAGGCAATCCACGTTTATATAGCGATGGCGTATTTCCAACGCCGACAGGTAAAGCCAATCTAATCCCTTTACCTTGGATTGATAATAACGAACATCCTTGCGACGAATATCCATTCTGGCTAAATAGCGGCCGTGTGGTTGAGCATTTTCATACCCGTACGCGTACCGGTAAAATGGGTAACCTCAACAAATATAGTCCCACGCCATATATGGAAATGAATCCAGATGCTGCAGCCAAGCTGGGCATCAAGCACCAAAGTTACGTACGTTTAGCTTCGCGTCGTGGTGATGCTGTGGTGATGGTGCAATTAACTCAGCGCGTCGCACCGAACGCAGTATTTATTCCATTCCATTTCCATGACTGTGTTAATCGCTTGTCGTTAGGTCTTCTTGACCCGCATTCGCGTCAACCTGCATTCAAGCAGAGCTCGATTCGTATTGAGCATGTGGACCAAAAACTGGCGGCGAAAATGAACCGCGAACGACGCACGTACTAAGTGATATTCAGACATCTTGAGTTAAGCGCAACGCGATAACATAAGAGGGATAAATTATGTTAGACAAATTAGAACAGTTTAGAGACCGCCTCGATCAAATTGGTGCGGCAGAAAAACCGGTTGTTGAAGAAGGTACACCTATCTTTGAACAACGTGTTGGTGAGCAAAATTACGCCAAATTATCAGATGTAGAAATATTTGATGTTAATACTTACGGTAAAAAAATTGATTTAATCGAACGTACTGAAGGTAAATTACCTGTTGGTCGTTCAATGAATATTAATGAAAATAAAGCGGTAGGTGATAACCCTAATCGTAATAAACAGCATGCTTTCCACTTTACGGCAGATAACTGTATTGGTTGTCACGCCTGTGAAGCTGCCTGTAGTGAAAAAAATGATAACCCTGCACATATTGCCTTTCGTAGTGTTGGTTATGTCGAGAGTGGTAGTTATCCTGATTACAAACGAATTAATATTTCCATGGCATGTAACCATTGTGATGATCCGGTTTGTCTAAAAGGTTGTCCGACTAAAGCCTATACCAAACACGTTGAATACGGCGCGGTATTACAAGATCCTGATACCTGCTTTGGCTGTGGTTATTGTACTTGGGTTTGCCCATATAACGCACCGCAGCTTGATCCAATTAAAGGTCAGGTATCAAAGTGTAATATGTGTGTGGATCGTTTAGAAGTAGGTTTAAAACCGGCGTGTGTGTCTGCATGTCTTGGTAATGCGCTTAACTTTGGTGTGGTGGAAAATACCCCTGAGAACCGTATTCAGGCGAAAACCTCAATTCCAGGTTTCCCTGATCCGAGTATTACCAATCCTAATATTCGTTTCCAGCAGACCACCAGTACTCAGCGTGAAATGACGCGTACTGATAACATGCCGCTTAAATATCATAAACAAGATGATGGGTCATTCCGTTCTGTGGTTGATGAAAAAGACGGTAAAGAACAATCGTGGAATTTAGGGCGCTTAAGTTCACGCGAAAATCCGTTGGTGATATTTACTCTGTTTTCACAAGCAGCAATGGGGGCATTTGCGCTTATCTTCCTTGGCCCATTACTGGGTATTGAAAGCTTAACTGGATTTGCAGAATCAGGCGCGGGTTTATCATTGCTGGTTATATTAATGGCGATGCAAGCTATTGGCTTATTGATGTCGACACTTCATCTTGGTAAACCTAAGCGTTTCTATCGCGGTTTTAACAACTTAGCTCATTCTCCTGTTAGTAGAGAAGGCTTAGGTGTTGCTTTGTTCTTTGGCTTCATGGGAGCATTTACTTTCTTCCAAGGACTGGCTTGGTACTTTGAGGTTAGCATCTTTGGTTATGTGGCGAATGCCTTTGGTGTGCTGGCCTTAATCGGTAGTGCTGGTGGTATATTTTATATGTACCGCAGTTACCGTATTAAAGCGCGTCCGTTCTGGGATCATTGGCAGACGGCTTGTTCTTTCGTTGGTTCAGCCCTTGCACTTGGTACTATATTAACGGCGTTAGTGGCTGTTATTGGCGGTGCCGTTGCAAGTGATATAGAGTTGTATCCACTATTGACTGAACTGGCTCCACTTGTAATTACAGGTTTAGTGATTGAAGCGTTTGGCCTCTATTCACATGCAAAACATCTTAATTTAGAGCAGGGTGAAGGCGCAGCTTCGCATTACGTGCAGTGCACTACATTTGGCAAAACCTATAATGTACGTAATCTTGCCCTTGCCGTTAATATCTTTACTGTCACTTTGCTGGCGATATTAGCACCATCAGACCTGTTGAGCTTGTTATGGCTATTACCTGTTATATCGATTGTATTGGCATCAACAGTCAGTCGAGCGCTGTTTTATGTACTTGTTATTCCAACCACAATGCCAGGTGCATTCTTCTGGAAAAATAAGGGCTTTGAGCAGCATGCACGTGATGTTGGTTTAGCAGATATGCCACAAGTTGGTGTGGTACCTGACTTGCACTAAATTGGCAATAAGGTGTTATATCTGACTTACAATAATTTATAGGTTGGGTTAAATAAGGGTGGCGATTGCTGCCCTTTTTTGTTTTTAAATGTAATAGGTTGATGAGAATAATGAATTTTATTGATTACCGAAAGTCATACTAAAAGATTAGCATTAGCCGATTGATTCATTTTTAATTGTCATGTTAATGTAATTTTCTGTAATTAAACTAGAGCTTTTCCAATCTAGAGTTAAACTAGATTGTACATAAATAGTACAGCTGTCATTAGATATGGTGATTTTTATCTGTTTATCAATAAGCTGAATTATCTATTTCAAATACTTAATACAACTATTTTTAATATCTAAGACAATATAGTTTATTTGTGCGGTCACGCGGATTGTCGAATTTGTCGATAAGCATCAGTCGTGATAAGATCTCGCGGATTAATGTGTAATAATGGGAGAATTGTTGATGAGCAAAGATATGCAAAGTATGGCATTAGTTCCTCAGGGTAGCATTGAAGCCTATATCCAAGGCGTGAATAACATTCCAATGTTGACTGCTGAACAAGAAAAGGAACTAGGCGAACGCTTGCAGAATGAAGGTGATGTTGATGCTGCACGTCAGTTGATCATGTCACATCTACGCTTTGTTGTTCACGTTGCCCGTGGTTACGCAGGTTATGGACTTTCTCAAGCTGACTTGATCCAAGAAGGCAACATCGGCTTAATGAAAGCGGTGAAGCGATTTAACCCTGCAGTTGGTGTAAGACTGGTGTCTTTTGCCGTGCATTGGGTGAAAGCTGAAATCCATGAATTTGTACTTCGTAATTGGCGTGTAGTAAAAGTTGCGACGACTAAAGCGCAACGTAAACTATTCTTTAATTTACGAAAATCAAAAAAACGCTTAGGCTGGTTTACCAGTGCTGAAGTGCAAACTGTTGCTGATACATTGGGTGTTTCGACCAAAGATGTAGTGGAAATGGAATCAAGAATGTCTTATTCAGATCAAGCATTTGATTTATATGCTGATGATGATAGTGATAAAGACTCTGGTTCAATGAGTTTTTCGCCAGCTCAGTATTTAGAAGATAATGCTTCAGATGTTGCACAGCAGGTTGAACGTGAAAACTGGGATAAAAGTGCATCTCAACGTTTAGCTAAAGCTATTTCTGAATTAGATGATCGTAGCCAAGATATCGTCAGTTCTCGTTGGTTAGCTGAAGATAAAGCAACACTACAAGAATTAGCTAATCGTTATGGTGTTTCTGCTGAGCGTGTACGCCAGTTGGAAAAAAATGCAATGAAAAAACTTCGCGAGTTTATTGCAGAATAACAACCACACAGAATTGTTAAAAATGAGGTCTCCAATGGAGGCCTCATTTTTTTTGGCAAGAAAATAAATAAACGTTTAATTGTATTTAATGATAGATGGAAAGAAACATGAATAGAGATCCCTTATTTGGTTTTCAGGGAAGTGCGCTTAAAAGCTACTTTGAGCGTAATCAGTTAGCAGAAAATCAAATTATTTTGGTGTATAACGGGTCTGGAATGACACATGAATACAACCTAGCACAAGTTGTAATACCTGAAGAGGGTAAGCAAAAAAGGATTGTTGTACGACTTTTAAATAGTGGTGAAGATGTTACCTTCTTCCGCACTGGTAAAAGTGTACTAAAGAAAACAGGACATTATAAAGTATTACCTATGGTTCCTTGGTTAATGGCGCGTTTTGGCATGCAAGATCAAATTCGCTTTAACTGGAAGTGGGGTTATGCTTAAACCCTCGCGTGACGCCTAGACGAGAAAAGGCCCAACCATGAGTGTCATGGTTGGGCCTTTTTGTTGCTATATATTGTACGAATAAATTGTGAATCAGTATGTTACAGGGACGCTAAATAAGCGGTTATGCCATTTGTTTAAAGCTGCTTTTGAGCTCAACCATCAACTGCTGCTGCCAAGCGACTTGGTATAAATCGGTCGACTCTTCTTTTAGTTGTGCCACTTTAAATGCTTCAATTTCTGATACTTCACGTTGTTGTTGTTTGGCGTTATGACTGATCTGTTGGATTTTGACGTAATTGTCATGTTCAGGACCATTCTTAATTGCTTCAATACGATCTAAATGTAACTGCACTTCAACTACCATCTGTGTTTTAGGTAGTCGTACTAATAAATTGATATCACGGTAACCATTTTGTTTTGGATTATTAAAACGATTCTTTATTTGCACAATATCGGTTTCTTGTTCTAGTAATTCAAATGCGCTGATTAACTCTTGGCTGTTTTTAGCAATCAGTGAGCTGCGTGCTAAATCGGTAATTTTTTCTACCGCACCATCATGTTTGTTAGCAATTTTAGCTTGTGCACGTTCCACACTTTTAATTGCTGGGATCACGGCATTGGTTTGTGACATTAATGCTATCTGTTGAGTGAGTGTTGCCAGCTCATCTTGCGCTGCTTCAGCTAATGAATAAAGAGAATCAAAATCAGTATAAGGTTGAATGATATTAGTGCTGTTCATATCAGACAGTTGATAAAGACCGGCTAAGTCTTTGCTTATTTGTGTGCGTACTCGGTTTGTGGCACTACCGTTATTTGAGGCTTGACTAAGGCTTAGCATAGTAGCGGCTTCAAGCGGCGCTTTACCTGCTAGCATTAGTACTAAAATTAATGATGTTCTGAGAAAGCTATACATAGATATCCTCTATAAGAAAATGCATTCGCATCATTGTATGCTGATACTTAGTAATAGATGAGTGCGCACAGTCACAATTCAAGGTGAGGCATTGTAAAGCTGTGTAAGAAGTGACTAAGCTTGTAAAATAGTGCGAGTGATATCACTATTTTGTGCAGATCCCGTTAATTAACTAGTAAATATACTGATGCACTTGTAGTTTATTTAAGTTACAGTGTTCGCGATCACTAACTTCCAATATCGTTTCTATATTTAAGGCTTATTCAATGATGAAAAAAACACTAACAGCAGTAATGATTGTTGCTGCCCTTACTGGCTGTGCTCGCCAAAATGCGACAACAGGCGAAGAAGAAACGAATACCGCAACTAAATCTGCGATTGGCGGTGCTATTGCGGGTGCATTAATCGGTGCTGCAACAGGTAAGAAAAATGCGGCGATATATGGTGCCGTTGGTGGTGCTGCGATCGGTGGTGGTATTGGTCACTATTTTGATCGCCAAGAAGAAGCGCTACGTAAAGAATTAACCGATTCTGGTGTACAAGTTAAACGTGTTGGTGAAAACGAACTGCAGCTGATTATGGCGAAGGGGATTGGTTTCCAAACCGCGGGTTATAATCTAAGTGCTGATATTTATTCAAGCTTAAACAGTGTAGCTAAAATCCTTAATGAGTATCCTGAGTCATCACTGCGTATTATTGGCCACACAGATAGCGTAGGTAGCGCAGAGTCTAATTTAACACTGTCTGAAGAACGTGCTGAGTCTGTTAGTGAGTATCTTAATAAACGTGGCATTAAATCGGGTCGTTTATCAACGCGTGGTTATGGTGAGCGTCGTCCTATTGCCTCAAATGAGACAAAAAATGGTCGTGCTGCTAACCGTCGTGTAGAAATTAGTATTACTGCTAATTAATTAGCTTTAAGCATTGCCAGTTGAGGTTATATTTATCGTTGCTGGCTGCACTGAAACCGAACCATGTGTTCGGTTTTTTTATGCCTATAAATTAAAGCGTGCGGCTAATGTAGGAGTAGGGGAATAGTATTCAGATATAGGGTTATTTGATTAACCTATTGGAGAGGACTAAATTTTGGATAAAAAAAGACCCAGTTATATAAATAACTGGGTCTTTTTAATTGGCTCCCCTTGCTAGACTTGAACTAGCGACATATGGATTAACAGTCCACCGTTCTACCAACTGAACTAAAGGGGAATT
>Ga0209291_1000763_pt1 | contig 30373 bp, 19 predicted proteins | sample GOMGulsemesocosm_FD_184633 | JGI IMG/M metagenome (GOLD analysis project Ga0209291, IMG submission 184633) | Methane-oxidizing microbial communities from mesocosms in the Gulf of Mexico - GOM9B Gulf of Mexico (SPAdes) (version 2) | ecosystem: Environmental > Aquatic > Marine > Cold seeps...
ATTTTAAATATAAAAAAATCACCATCAACTACAGCAACAAACAAATTTCGAAAATTGAACTAAACAACATCCTCAGCAACGAAACTAAAATTAACACAAACTCATTCACAAGCCACACTTCTCAACTAGAAAACAACCTAAACAACATCATCAAACACCTAAGCAGTAAAGGAAACATATTCAGCAACATTCAACTAAAGAACATAAACATAGATGCCAACAGCGTATCCGCTGATTTAATCATGGACATTTCAGAAACCAATTACATTTCTGAAATAAAAATAAAAGGGTATGAAAAATTCCCCAAGAAATTCATCAGACATTACCTTAAAATCAAGAAACAAAAAAAACTTAACCTAAAAGAACTAGAAGACAAATCCAAAGGAATCAACAACCTATTATTCGTTAGTGAACTCAAAAAACCAGAAATCTTATTCACAAAAGACTCCACTATCGTTTATTTATACTTGAAAAAACAAAAAAGCAACTCCTTTGAAGGCTTTCTTGGATTTTCAACCAACCAACAAACAAATAAAATAGAATTTAACGGAAACATAAACCTTCAACTAACCAACAACCTTAACACCGGAGAAGAATTACACCTAAAATACCAATCCACTGAAAACGAACAAAAAAATACAAACATAAAAATTAAACTCCCCTATCTATTTAATTCACCACTTAACCTAGAAGGAGAACTAGATATTTTCAAAAAGGACTCTACTTTCACCAACAACACCCAAACAATCAACACAAAATACACCATAACCAGAAACATCAATATAGGAATCGGACTACAATTCAACTCTTCTAATTCACTTATAAAAAACCAACTTGATTCAGAGGACTTTAAAAAAAGAGCCTACTCACTAAACTTTAACCACCAAAAAGCCAACATCAACAACAACCTTTTTCCTTTCAAAACAAAAACAACAATAAAACTATCTCTAGCTACGAGAAAAACTAAACTAAGCAGAACCCCACAACAAGATATATATATATCAACCCATTACATCTTTAAGTTAAATAAAAAAAATTCCTTTTACATCAAAAGCGAAAACTACTACCTATTTAGCAACAATACACTAGAGAACGAACAACACTACATTGGCGGAATAAACTCCATCAGGGGACTAAAAGAGAATAGCATCCCATGCTCACAATACTCTGTAATAAATAGCGAATATCGCATTAAACTAAACAATACACTATACACACACACCGTTATTGACTACGCGATAATAAAAAACAACTCCAACAATAACTTTGATAATGTATTTGGCTTTGGAATTGGCTTTGGACTAAAAACAAACAATAATCTTTTACGCTTCGTTTTTGCTAACAACAAAATCAAAAATGAACAAATAAAATTCTCCAATTCAAAAATACACTTAAGCTTAAGCACAAGGTTTTAACACCTAACACCCCACAAAACCTAGCAACACACTAGTACCAACCTAACAAAAACCTAACAGACAGTAAAATAACTATATATTCAAAGCCTAAAATCACAAAGAATCATTCATCGGTAAAACGTTATTTTTTATCGATGAATGGTAAAAATGAATTGATTTCAAGGATTTTTAAGCCTTTTTATTGTTTTATTAACTTTTTATTATGATTTTTGGCATTGGCTAATTCAAATAAATTATAACATGAAAACAAAGTTTAATGGAATTTTAACGCTTTTACTAGCGTTTGTTGTGCAACTTACGTTTGCACAGGAGAAGACAATTTCAGGTACGGTGGTCGATGAAACCAATATGCCGTTACCGGGAGCAACTGTCCTAATTAAAGGTACTACAACTGGTACTTCAACAGATTTTGATGGAAAATATTCTATCAGCGCAAATTCAGGAGATGTGCTAACGTTCTCTTATGTTGGATACAATGATCAAAGTGCTACTGTTGGTGCTTCGAACAGCATCAATATTACAATGGCTGAGAATGCTGCTGAATTAGAAGCTGTTGTTGTAACTGCTTTCGGTATTAAAAAATCTGAGAAAGCAATTGGTTATGCAGTAACAAATGTAAAAGGTGATGACTTAGCACAAGCTAAAGAAGCTAACCTTGTAAATGCCTTAGCTGGTAAGGCTGCAGGTGTACAAGTAACTAGTAGTTCAGGTGTAGCAGGAGCGTCTTCAAGAATTGTTTTACGTGGTGCTACAAGTATTACTGGAAACAATCAACCTTTATTTGTAATTGATGGTATTCCTTTAGACAATAGTAGTACTGGAACTTCTGGTTCTGGTGGTGGTTTTGACTTACCAAACGGTGCTGCTGATATCAATCCTGATGACATTGAAAGCTTAACTGTTTTAAAAGGACCTAACGCAGCTGCTTTATACGGATTACGTGCAGCTAATGGTGTAATTGTAATTACAACTAAAAAAGGAACTAAAAGTGATAAATTAGGGGTGTCTATAACTTCTTCTGTATCATTTGAAAATCCTTTAGTATTGCCAAGTTTCCAAAACTCATATGGACAAGGTACTAATCCTTATAGCTTTAATTATATCAATGGAGCTACCGGAGATGGTGGTGTTGATGAAAGCTGGGGACCAGCTTTAGATGTAGGTTTAGAGTTTGTACAGTGGGATTCTTTTACTGTTGGAGGAGCTCCAAAACCATGGATATCTCACCCTGACAATGTAAAAGATTTTTATAACACAGGTGTTACTTTAAATAATAATGCTTCTTTTACTGGTGGTAGTGATAAAGCAACATTCAGAATGTCTTTAGGGCACATGGATCAAAAAGGAATGGTTCCTAACACTGATTTTAGAAGATATAATGCTGGAGGTAGCTTTGGGTTAAATCTTTCAGAAAAAGCACGTGTTGGATTAAATGTTAAATACATTAAAAGTTTAGCAGACAACTTAGTAACTCAAGGTTACAATGGTGAAAACCCAGTACAGCAAATGATTTGGGGAGGTAGAAACGTTGATTGGAGCGCTCTAGAAGACTTTAATAATCTTCCTTTAGCTGATCCAAGTACTCCTGCAGCAGGAACACCTGCAAACTGGAATACACAATATCAAAACAACCCATACTGGGTATTACATAATAACTTAAACGGTTATAACAAAGACCGTGTTATTGGAGGAGCTAACTTAGGTATAGATTTATATAGCTGGTTGACTTTTAACCTTAAAACAGGTATTGACTCTTGGAATTCTATTTCTACTGAGCAAAAAGCACAGGGATCTAATCAAGACCCTAATGGATACTACAGAGAAATTTTAAGAGACCGTTTTGAAATTAACACAGAAGCTTTATTATCAAGTTCTCATAAAATTACTGAAAAACTTGGATTAACTCTTAATGTTGGAGCAAATCAAATGAGAAGAAAAAGATCTTTGACATTTATTACTGCTGGACAATTAGAACTTCCTGGAGTTTACAATGTTGGAAACATCAAAGCTGGTGTTGATCCAATTTATTCTTCAAAGAGTTACGAACAACGTATTAATAGTGTATTAGGTTTCGGACAATTTTCTTATGATAATTTCTTATTCTTAGATTTCACTGCTCGTAATGATTGGGCAAGTATATTACCTAAGGAAAACAATTCTTTCTTTTACCCTTCAGTTACTGCAAGTGCTGTAGTTAGCGACATGTTTAATATGGATAAAGATATTGTATCTATGTTAAAGTTAAGAGGAGGTTGGTCTAAAGTAGGTAGTACAGGACAATTAGGTGCATATGATTTAGAGAATGTATTTGAATTTACAACTACGCCTTGGGCTGGTACAAATTTTGTTTTCTCTCCTAGTACATTAAACAATCCAAATATCAAACCTGAATCTACTACAGGTACAGAATTTGGTCTTGATGCTAGATTATTAAAAAGCAGATTACGTTTAGACGTTACTTATTATGACCAAGTATCAGAAGATTTAATTGTTAACGTTCAATTATCATCAACTACAGGTAATGGATCAGCAATTCAAAACATTGGTGAAATGTCAAACAAAGGTTATGAAATCGCTTTAGGGTCTACAGTATACAAAAATGACAACTGGAAAGTTGATTTAGATTTAAACTATGCTAAAAACGAAAACAAAGTTGAAAGCTTAGGACCAGATTTAGAAACACTTGTATTAGGTGGACAATGGGGAGTTAATGTTGAAGCAAGAGTTGGAGAAGCATACGGGACTATTTACGGACCTGGTTACTTAAGAAACGATGATGGACATATTGTTTATGAAAATGGTCTTCCACAAATTGGTGAGCGTAAAATTTTAGGAAATGTTACTCCAGACTGGACAGGAGGAGCTAACTTAACTGTTGCTTACAAGAATATTTCTTTTGGAGCTTTAGTTGATGCAAAAGTTGGAGGAGACATCTTCTCTATGACAAATACTTGGGGTAGATTTGCTGGAGTATTAGAAGAGACAGCTGAAGGACGTGAAACTGGTGTTGTTGGACAAGGTGTTATGAATACAGGTACTGACGCAAACCCAGTTTGGGAACAAAATAATGTTGTTGTAACTGCAAAAGACTATAACAGAGCTGCCTATAATAACAATGTAGCTGAAGGATCAGTATTTGATGCATCATATGTTAAATTAAGACAATTAAGTTTAGGTTATAAATTACCAAGTAAAATCCTTAAAAACACTGGATTATCTGAAATAAACTTATCTGTTGTAGGTAGAAACTTAGCTTTCTTATACAAAAAAGTTCCTCATATCGATCCAGAAAGTGCTTTTAGTAGTTCTAATGGAAATCAAGGTATGGAGTTTGGACAATTGCCTTCTGCAAGAAGTATCGGATTTAATGTTAATGTTAAGTTTTAATACTATAAATTAATTATAAATATTATTAATGATGAAAAATATAAAAATAATCATATTGTTAATGGCTACCGCTTTTATGGCGAGCTGTGACAAGGATTTCGAAGAAATCAATAGTAACCCTAATGACCCTACTTCTGTCCCTTCTGAGCTATTATTAGGCCAGATTACCAGAAACACTGTAAACACCTTATATACTGCACAGTATGGAGGTGACATGGGTGAATGTTGGTCACAACACTGGGGTAAAGTTCAGTATAACGAGGAGGCTAAATACATTCCAAGAGATGGAAACATAAATGCTATCTGGAGAAACTTTTATGTGACTATTGCTGAAGATGCAGATAAAATGTACAAATTAGCCCTTGTTGAAGGAAATGATGCTAGTGCAGCAGCTGCTCTAGTTATGAAAGCTAATGCTTTCCTATGGTTAAGTGACATATATGGAGCAGTACCTTTTTCTCAAGCTTTAAAAGCTGGAGAAGGAATTTATACTCCTGTTTATGACTCACAAGCTGATGTATACACTGGATGCTTAGCTATGTTAGATGAAGCTATAGCTAAACTTGCTACTGGAAATGGACAGTTAAGTTCTATCCATGATTTAGTTTACCAAGGAGATGCTTCAAAGTGGACAAAATTTGCTGCAAGTTTAAAGTTTCGTGCAATGATGAGAAACTCAAAAAATGGAGTTGACACTGTTGTTATGCAAGGTTTAGTTGACAGTAACATGCTTTTTTCAAGTACTAGTGAGGAAGCTAAAGTTGCTTATGAATCTGAGTCTCCTAACGCTAACCCAACTTTTGAAACTATCGTATTTGGAGCTAGAACAGAATACAGAATTGGAGAAGCTATGGTTAACCATTTAGATAATACAACTGGTTTAGGAACAGATACAAGATTACAAGTATATGCTCAACCTAATGCTGATGGTGACTATGTAGGTAAACCTGCTGGTTATAGCAACTTACCTAATGCTACTTACAATGTAAATGCTATTTCTGCTATTGGAACAAAATATTTAGATGCTACTGCTCCTGGATATTTATTAGGATACACTGAGTTACAATTTTTATTAGCAGAAGCTGCTAAAAAAGGTTACATAACAGGTGCTGATGCTGCTGCTGAAACTTATTACAGAGCTGGTATCGAATCTAGTTTTGCTGAAAACGGAGCTGCTATAGGGGCTTATTATTCAGGTGCAGTTGCATATAATCCTGGTAGTGCTTTAGAGCAAATTGCTACTCAAAAATGGATTGCTACTTACGGACAAGGTTTTGAATCTTGGACAGAATGGAGAAGAACAGGTTTTCCTAACTTGACTCCTGCTGTTGATGGAGCTATTCCTACAATACCAAGTAGAATAACTTACCCATCATTAGAGCAATCTTTAAATGGTACTAACTGGTCAGCACAAAATGCACTTATGACTGGAGGTGATGCATTAACTACGGATGTAGATTGGATGTAAAATAAATTAAAACAAAATATTATGAAAAAAATAAATTATATCTTAAGCTTATTAGTAATCGCTTTTACTATTAGCTGTGACTCAGACCCAGATAACTTAGCTCCTGCTGCTGATACCGGTGGAGTAATTCTTAATGTAGATCAGTCTTCTGGTAGTATCTTAGGTGCTCCAGCTGCAGGTGTTGATCTTGCTGATGCTGAAGTTACATTCGCAACAGTAGCGCTAGATTTTGATGCTAGAATCAATTTAGGGACGGAAGCTGGAATTTCTAAATATGAAATCGTAAAAACCCTTAATGGAGGTGATGAAGTTTCTATTACTGAAACACCTAGCTTACCTTTTAACTTAGTTTATACAAATATTACTGAATACGTTGACGGATTTGGTATTGCTCCAACTGATTTAAGAATTGGTGATGTTTTTACTTTTAAAGTTAAAATACATCAAACTGATGGAGATGTATACTATTATTCACCTGGTATGGGACAATTTTCTGTAGTAGTTAACTGTTCTTCTTCTCTTGCAGGAATGTATCAAGTTAATGTTGTTAGAGATGATGGTGCTAGTTACGATCATGGAATTCAAGAAATCGTTGAGATTTCTCCTGGATATTATAAAACTCTTACAACTGGAGGTTGGGGTGCAGGTACTATTGCGCCAGATCAAGGTTTTAACTTTAATGATACATGTAATACTTTAACTGTACCTGGTCAAGGTTTATGTCAAGGATACTACAGTAATACTGTAGGTGGTACTGATGCTGGTGGTAATGATGGTCAAGTACAAGGTAATGGTGACTTAGTAATTACCTATGAAATATCATTTACAGCTGGTAATCGTATCTATACTAACACATATATTAAACAATAAGATACATCTTATTAAAAAATAAAAAAATATGAAACAAATATTTAAATACATCGGAATTGCAGCTATTACTTGTAGCATGTTCATTTCTTGTAATGAAGATGACAATACAGGTGATAGTTTAATTAACTATTCACCAGTAACGGTAACGTTAACTAGTTCAGAAAATGATGTAACTGTAGATGAAACTGCTCTTACTACTGACGGTTATCCTATTACTGTTACAGCAACAATAGATAATCCATTACCTATTGATATCATTATTCCATTAACTAATATTTCTGGAACTGGAACTAGTGAAGATTTTACAGCAGAGAATATTGTTATACCTTCTTCTTTAACAAGTGCTAGTACAACAGTATATATTAATAAAACTGGTAATATTGAAGGAAATGAAACATTAACTATTGGAGCTATTGAAGATTCAATGATAGCTAATGTATCATCTGTTAATGCATTTGCTTTGAATGTTGACATAAACAATGATTATGTTGATTATTCATTCACTATGAATTTTGCTTGGGATGGATATGTATTCCCTGAAGATCCTGAATCAGATAGTGATTTACCTTTCTGCGATATGGATGCTGATTTCTACTTTTTAGACAGTGGATTTAATGACACTGGTATCTATGATGCTGCAACAGGTGCATGTCCTGAAGAATTAGTAATTGACGGTAGTGCATTTGCTGACGGAACATATTACATCTATGCTGATTTATGGGCTAACCCATATTCTGGAGCAGGTTATGGTATGGCAGTTCCAATAACTCTTACATACGGTCAAGGATACGAAAATGGATTATACCCAGAAACGGTTAGTAGTCCTAGTTTTCAATTTTCTACTGATGACACAGCTGGTGCTGGAGGTATGATTATGGAATTTGAAATTGCTGCTGGAATTGTTACTTCTGTAACAATCCTTTAAGAAGCATTAAACTAAATACATGATTAAAACCACCTCTAACGAGGTGGTTTTTTTATGCATAATAATCACTACATTTGCAACATAAATTTATCGCATGAAAACAAACGAAATTTTTGGATCAAGAGCAATTATTGAAGCAATCAACTCTGACACTCAAATAGAAAAAGTATATATATTAAAAGAAGCAGAAAATGACTTATCCAAAGAATTATTTTCTTTAATTAAATCTCATAAAATTTCTTTTCAATACGTTCCAATTCAAAAATTCAGAAAATTTGAAGATAAAAATCATCAAGGTGTATTTGCCAAAACATCTTTAATAAGAACTATTGGTATTGAAGAGTTGACAGAACAATTAAATTTATCTGAAAACCCAACTGTATTACTACTAGATCAAGTTACTGATGTCCGTAATTTTGGAGCTATAGCGCGTACTGCATCATGTACAGGAGTAAAAGGAATTATCATTTTAGACAAAGGAAGTGCTCCAATAAGCGCTGATGCGATAAAAACTTCTGCCGGTGCTTTATTTAAACTACCTGTATGTAAAGTAAATCATTTAAAAGATGCTATATATTATTTACAAGGCTCTGGATTCCAAATTGTAGCCGCTACTGAAAAAACGGATGATTTAATATATAATGTAGATTTAAAAAAACCAACAGCTATAATAATGGGTTCAGAAGAACGTGGAATAAACCCTTCCACACTAAAAATATGCGATCACAAAGCTAAACTACCCATGGAAGGTGAAATAGCCTCATTAAATGTTTCAGTAGCTTGTGGAGCTTTCTTATACGAATCAATGCGACAGAAATTACAATAGACTCAAAAAAATAATACTTTTTATGAGGAGTTTTTAAATTTTAAAGGAAACACATTGTATTATATTCTTGTAAATTAAAAGTTTAACTAGTATAAACTCACTCCTCTTCTTCAATAATTAAGTTTCCATTTTCATCTAAAAATGGAAGATTTGCTATGAATTTTCCTTTTTTATCAAAGTGATCTAAAAATAAGTTTTGCTCCGCTGTTAATGGTTTTGACACAACAACTTCAACTTCGTTTTTAAAGAAAAAGCTTAATAAGACACCTGTTATTAATCCCGACAAATGTCCTTCCCATGAAATACTATCATCTATAGGTAACACATACCAAAGCATACTACCATACCCAAAAATAACAGCGAAGGCAATTGCTATTAAACTGTATTGTTTTGAAAAAAAACTTTTTGAAATGATGAAACTTGCTATTACATAAATAACACCACTCATTCCTAAATGATAGGCAGGACGGGCAATTAACCACGTTAATAATCCTGATAATAGAATACCTAACAAAAAAACCCAAAAATAGCTCTTTTTATAAAAAAATCGCAACATTAACATCAATACAAAAAATGAAAGGGTGTTGTTAGTAATATGTGATAAGTCTGAGTGTAAAAAAGGGGAAGCGAAAATCCCTAAAAGAGAACTTATTCTCCTAGGATAAATACTGAAATGGTTAAAATTAAGACCATAATTAATTTCAAATAAAAAAACTATCCACATTATCAATATAATTAATAATGGGAAAACAAGAATATCAAATATTTGTTTTACTACTTTAATATTTATATAGCTACAATAAGTTTACCAATAAAAATAATCGGTAAAATTGTCAACACATCACTGTTTTTTATGACATGAAAAAATAGTATGATAAAATACCAAACCATAATTTCTATTTGAAAATAACAAACATATAAATCATTATTAATTGTTAATTGTTAATCGTAATTTTACCACATGAATAAACCATTAGCGGAACGATTAAGGCCGAAGACACTAAAAGACTACATAAGTCAAGAACATTTAATTGGGAAAAACGGATCACTAACACATCAAATTAATCAAGGAATTATTCCTTCATTAATATTATGGGGACCTCCTGGTACTGGAAAAACAACCTTAGCCAATATTATTGCTACGGAGTCGAAAAGGCCTTTTTATTCTTTAAGTGCTATAAACTCAGGTGTAAAGGATATTAGAGACGTTATCGATTCAGCAAAAAAAAATAGTGGATTGTTTACAACAAAAAACCCTATTTTATTTATTGATGAAATTCATAGATTTAGTAAGTCACAACAAGACTCCCTCCTTGGCGCTGTTGAAAAAGGTATCATAACATTAATTGGTGCAACAACAGAAAATCCCAGTTTTGAAGTAATTCCTGCATTATTGTCAAGGTGTCAGGTATACATCTTGAATCATTTTTCAAAGGATGACTTATTAAATTTATTAGAGAATGCAATTGCAACGGATAAAATACTATCTACCAAAAACATCGAGATCAAAGAATCTGAAGCACTGTTGCGTGTTTCAGGTGGTGACGGAAGGAAACTATTAAATACTTTTGAACTAATAATTAACAATACCGATAGTGATACTATAAAAATTACAAATGAATTAGTATTGAAGTCAGTTCAGAAAAATACTATACAATATGATAAAACTGGTGAACAACATTATGATATTGTATCCGCTTTTATAAAATCTATTCGTGGAAGTGATCCAAATGCTGCTGTATATTGGTTAGCAAGAATGATTGAAGGTGGTGAAGATGTTAAATTTATTGCACGAAGGTTACTTATTTTAGCTAGTGAAGATATTGGAAACGCAAACCCTACAGCATTAATAATGGCTAATAATACTTTTCAAGCAGTTACTATTATTGGTTTTCCAGAGTCTAGACTTATTTTAAGTCAGTGTGTGATCTATTTGGCTACATCAGCCAAGAGCAACGCTTCATATATGGCTATAAATGACGCACAACAAACTGTTAAACAAACTGGTAATTTAAGCATCCCATTAGCGCTTAGAAATGCTCCCACAAAATTGATGAAAGACCTAGGTTATGGTGATGAATACAAATATTCACATAATTATACAAACAGTTTTACTTCACAAGAATTTATGCCTGATGAATTGAGTGGCAAAATATTTTACAAGCCTGGAAACAATTCTAGGGAGAATGCTCAACGTGAATTTTTAAAAAACAGGTGGAAAGACAAATATGGATATTAGCCTATTTTTTGAAATTTATGTAAAATTATATTTCCATTTTCATGTAAAAATTCTACAATAAAGCTATTAGTTTCATCATAATACCCAATACAATTCTTTCCATTAAGTAAGACATGGTAAATTCCTTTTTTTGATGTTTTACTTATTTTTCCGATCACTCTATTTGTTATATTTTCTACGATTTCCGCATAAAAAACACCTTCTAAAATAGTAATCTTATATTTAATACTATCTAGTAAATATTCAGTTATTTTATTTTTAATTTCTAATTCAGAAACAGTAGTTGTATTAACTTCTTGCTTAGGAGTATATGATAATTCATATCCATTAAATGATTTTAACGCCTCCCTTGTTGCTTCATTATAAGATAATTTATAATTTTTAGCACTACTACTCCCTTGCTTTGTTAGATATAGTGACTTTTTAGCACAATCTTTAAGCTCAACTTTTACTGTTGTTTTAAACATTGTACTTTTAGATATTAAATTTGGAACTACATACAAACAAGAATTAACTCGTAACTTTTCTGGTAAGTCATCTGTGTCCAAATATACCTCAAATCCCAATTGTTGAAACTTGTATTTCAACAACATATTCAATCCATATTCATTTGCTGTTTTCTGACAATCAAACCTTGAAGGCACTACTACATATTTATAAGTATCCAACTCCTTTTGTCCAAAAACATTAAAACTAAAAAATACAGTCAGTAAAAAAAGGTAATTTTTCATCATCTATCAATTTATATGGGTAATTTATATTTCAAAAGTAAGTGATTATATCTACACTAACTATAATATTTCAATTAACTCTTCTAGGTGAGATACTTGTTTTATATGCTCTGGTAAATCATCTTCGTGATAGTTAAAACAAATAGCATCCATACCAAAATTTAATGCCCCAAGTACATCAGCTTCAAAACTATCTCCAATCATTAAAGAGTTTTCTTTTGACACTTCTGCAAGGTTTAATGCTTTTTCAAAAATAATTGGGTTAGGTTTTTTAACCCCAGCCATTTCAGAATTTACAATAACATCAAAATACGAAGCCAATTTTGTATTATTTAATTTCCCTTCTTGAACCTCAGCAAATCCATTTGTAATAATATGCAAAGTATATTTTGGTCTTAAATACTCTAACAAGCTCATTGTTCCATCTAATAGATGTGTTTGCTTCGACAAGTAATAAACATAATCATCTGCTATTTTAAACAATACATCATCAGACAAATTTATATTAATAGCCAAAAATGATTCTTTTAACCTTGCATAACGCAAAGTTTCCTTATCAATAGCTTCTTCTCTAAATAACTTCCATAACTTTTTATTTATTTCTTTATATACCTTTAAAAAATCGGCCAAAGAATCTTGCATTTCTAATTCTTTAAAAATAATAGTATATGTGATCTCAGAATTTTTATCAAAATCCCAAAGAGTATGATCTAAATCAAAAAAAATATCTGTAATGTGTTTCATGTAATAATCAAGTTTTTTCTTTAGTCGAGTAGTCTAACAAATCAACATAGGTTTTTCTCCAACCTTTCCAGTTTTCATCTTCACAAAATGTATAATTATGCACTACCAAATTAAATGTTCCATTTACCTTTCTAACAGAATCTATCATTTTTTTAATTTCCTGTGAAGCGTTTGTAGTTTTTTTATATACATAATCTAGCACACAAAAAGAATTAATTTTTAGAGGTGTTTGCATTTCATAATCCAAATCGTAAAAATAAAAAGGAGTACAAGTTCCTGCTCTAAATCCTACCTCAGAGACATACCCCATTGTATAGTCAGACGAAATTTCTAAATCAATTAAATTTCTATACACTAAAGGTAATTTTAATTTTGAGAAAGAGTTTTTAGTACGTAGTAAGGGTTTATTAAAAATTGCTTCGAAACGTTGTTTCTCTTCTTTCAAAACTCCTTTATCATCCAATGCTAAATATGATCCTTTTAAACCTACTTCAAAATAATCAGAAATAGATTTTATTAACGACATAAAATGTTTATTCTGATAATTAATGTTTTTATCATACACTGAATAATCGCTTAATAAAAAGAAAAATACTGGTTTTACACCTCTCTTTTTATGATTGTTAATCAACCATTTAAAAGTATCATATGGGTCTTTTCGAAGCTTAAACAAAACCAAATACCTATTATATAATTCCACAGCATTCAATGCTATTAGATCCTTAAATGTTCCTCCTAAAGTCCTTACAATTCCTTTATGCAAATACTTATATGCTACAGGAACATCAATGACTGGTTTTAATTCAAACTTTTTATTAGGAAATATAAATTCCGGAAAATGTTCTTGTAAAATTACTTTAAATTCATATGCCCAAATATCTACGACCGGATCTTTTAAAAAATGATGTTTATACGCGATACTTTCCTCTGGAGGAAATCTCCCAAAATCATCGGCTACATATGGTAAATATTCTTCATACCTACTTAGTAAATAAAAACTTGACGCAAAAATATCAAATGGTAAATCACTCCTACTCCCATTAATAAAAAAACATTTTGTATTATTCCATTTATGAATTGAGATTTCAACATCTGAAACTCCTTCTTCAAATAACAAATAACGTGATTGCACAAATAATTCTTTACCTAAAGGTTGTTTAGCGTATGACATTTTGAGCCCTTGATGAGCTATAAATTCTTCTACAATAGTTGTAAAAGAAACTTGTATTCCTAAAATTCTAGTGCAAATATGCTTAAAAACATAACTTAGGCGTGGAGTTACCTTATGTGTGTACACTAATAGTTTCATGATAACATTCCTTGATCTGCTAAACTAATATAGTCTTTTTCAGTAATAATTATATGATCCAGTAATTTAATATCTAATGAAATTCCAGCTGTTTTTATTTTATTAGTAATTTGTTTGTCCGCCACGCTTATTTTTAACGTTCCAGAAGGATGGTTATGACAAACTATGAACGATGTAGCTCCTACTTCTAATGCTTTTTTCATTAGCAAACGTACATCTACCAACGTTCCTGTTATCCCTCCTTTACTTAATTGTTGCTTTGCTATTATTTTATTAGAATTATTTAAAAACAATCCCCAAAACTCCTCATGGTGTAAATCACCTAAAATAGGTTGCATAATTTCAAAAACCGATTTACTCGATGTTATTTTATTTAGCACCACCGCTTCCCCTAGCCTCCTACGTCTTCCTAACTCTAAACCAGCTACTATACTTATCGCTTTAGCTTCTCCAATCCCCTTAAAATCTTGTAATTGTGAAACTGATAATTTTCCTAGTGCATTTAAATTATTTCCAACGAAAGCTAGAATACGTTTACATAGTGCTACAGCACTTTCATTTTTATTTCCTGAACTAATTAATATCGCGAGCAATTCAGAATCTGTCAATGAAACCTTTCCTTTAGCGAGTAATTTCTCACGTGGTCTATCTTCTTCAGACCAATGCTTTATAGAAAATGATTTAACTTCTTGCATAAAATAAAGATATAAAACTTCTATCAACAAAAGGTTTATTTACTAAAAAAGGTTCACCAATGATGTAGAACCTTTTTTATTTTTTATTTAAATCGATTATTATGAAAGAGATTAGAGAGAAAAAACTTCATATTAAATTTACAATTAGTGAATTATTTTTTTCACTTCATCAAAATCTAATCCTCCATAATTTCCTGAGCTCATTAGCAATAAAGCAGAATTATCTAAATTCATATTAAACAAGTGTTCCTTAAACCCTTCGGGATTGGTAAAAACTTTTAAATCGTTACGCTTAAACGCATCAAATATTTGCTTCTCAGAAACCTCTTCTAATTTTTTAATTGCTACAGCACTAGGGGAATAAAATACTATTGCCTCATCAGCAGCATCTAAAGTATTTTCATATTCTTTTAAAAATTCTGCATTCAAACTACTGTATGTATGCAATTCTAAGCAAGCAATTGTTTTACGAGTATTGTATTGCGCTGCTACCGCATTAGTTGTTGCTTTTACTTTACTTGGTGAATGCGCAAAATCTTTATAAGCAACTTTACCCTTACTTTCAGCTATTTTTTCTAGACGCTTACTAGCTCCTTTAAAAGTAGCTATTGCTTCATAAAATTCTTCTTCATCAACCCCCATATGTTGGCAAATCCATTTTGCTCCAGCTAAATTACTTAAATTATGGTTACCGAATACTTCTATTGGCATTGGGCCTTCATTAGTTTCTAAATAGGTTTGCCCATCAATAATAGTATGTTCAGGTAATCGATATGGATAACGTTTCATATGCTTGTCTGACTCTTCAACCACTTTCTTAACCAGAGCGTCTTCTTCGTTATACACCATTATAGCAGCATTTGACATACAATTTAAAAAGGTATCAAATTGTTCTACATAGTTTTCTAGTGTTGGAAATACATTTATATGATCCCAAGCAATACCACTTAATAAAGCAATATTCGGTTTATATAAATGAAACTTAGGTCGCCTATCGATTGGTGACGATAAATACTCATCTCCTTCCAAAACAATGAAATCATTTTCTTCTGTTAAATGTACCATAGTATCGAAACCATCTAATTGAGCGCCTACCATGTAATCTACAGCTTTAGCATGATAATGCATTACATGTAAAATCATTGAGGTAATAGTTGTTTTACCATGAGAACCTCCTATAACGACCCTAGTTTTGTGTTTTGATTGCTCGTATAAAAATTCAGGGTAAGAATATATTTTCACTCCTAACTCTTGGGCCTTTAACAACTCTGGGTTATCTGCTTTCGCATGCATTCCTAACACTACAGCATCTAACGTTGGTGTTATTTTCTCTGAAAACCAGCCAAACTCACTCGGGAGCAATCCTTTAGCTTTTAAACGTGACCTTGAAGGTTCAAAAATAGTATCATCACTTCCTGTTATTTGATATCCTTTGATATGTAATGCTATGGCTAAATTGTGCATTGCACTTCCTCCAATAGCTATAAAATGTATTTGCATATTCTATGTTACTTGTATGGGGACAAGATAGGAATTAGATTTGCGTTTTTTAAATTTTGATTTACGTTTTTTTGAAAAAAGAAGCTATTTAATATAATATCTAATCAGCACTTAAATCTACTAATTTTAAGTATTATCATATAAAACGGAGTTCATTTCATTTTTAATATTAATACTTTCTCTTTTTCAGCATCTTTAAAACCAGACTTCTCTTTTAATGCTTTCTGAATATAATTATAGGCATTTCGTTTATCTGATTGATGACGATAAATTTGAGCTATACGATAATTTGCCCATGCTTTTGGAACACCATCTTTTTCTGAATAGTTTTTAATATAAACCTGTAAACTTTTCAACCCCTTATCTAAAGAGATATTATATTGAGCTGAAACTTTACCTATCAAATAATTTAAATGATTTCGTTGTATTCTTTCTGAAGCTGTTTCGTAATTGGAGATGGATTTTTCTGGTTGATTTGTTTTTTCATACAAGCCAGACAATTTGTTATAAGTATGTACCGATCCTCCTACTTCAATTGCTTTTTTATAATAATTTTCTGCATCTTTAGATCTATCATTATATTCAGCAACGTAACCTAAAGCCAAATAACCATCCACCTCAGAGAGGCTTAGTAATTCATTTGCATATTTTTTTGCTTTCTCTTCACTTCCCCCAACAATTTTAGGAAAACTAATGTATATTTCTACCAGTGCCCAACGAACATCTATATGCGTAGGTGCTAATTCAGCTGCGCGATGCAAATGTTTTTTGATATCACCTACCAAACTCAAAGCCTTAAGTTTACTTGAATTCTGGGCTTTATATGCTAAAGCCCCACCGTATTTAAAATGATAATTAGCATTCCTATTATTCTCTAAAACTAATACTCGATAATATTTTAAAGCTTCATCCCAATTTTTACTATATGCAGCAATATCCCCTAAAAACTCTTTTGTTTTATAGTTATTGTACCCAGATTTTAGAGCGCTTAAAAAATATGGTTTTGCTGATTCCCAATCAGATTTTTCATAATAAAATACTCCTTTTTCAAAATCAGTTGATTGCGAAAAAACAATAGTATTCAAAAACAATAAAAAATAAACAAATTTCATATTCTAAACTTATTCTTGCAAAACTATATAAATTCTCTAATTAATTATTTAATTGATGAGCATATTTTCTAACGTTAACCAAGCTATTATGCAGTATATTTTTTTAACTACGCTGTTTGTCGAAAAAACAAGCTGTTAGTCGAAAAAATAATTGCCTTTAAAATAACATTTGTTAATTGTAGTAACCAAACGGTTGTTTATTCAGGTTAAACAACAATATTAAATTAAACTTTCGCCCTAATGAAAACTAAATTAAGCTTACTTAGCAGCTATGCTAAACTTCTTCTATTTGTCATAGTTGCTGTATTTATTTCACAAAAAAATTGGGCACAATGTCCTACAGTAGGGAATACTAATGTTACTACTTGTTCATTCGACGGAACAAATACAACAACAGTTTTAGATCTTACAACTTTAGCTGCAATTACTGGTGGAAATCCAAATATTGAATGGTATGATTCTTCAGTTGGAGGAAATCTAATTTCCTCTACTAATAATTTAGCAGATGGTATTTATTATCTAGATACGGATACTGGAGAGTGTTCACCAAGAGTTGCCATTACGGTAACAGTGGATGGTGAAGGAGCCCCTTCAGACGTAATAGGTTTTGCTTCGGGAAGATGTTATGGAGACACTTTGACTGATGCTGAAAATGGTTTTATTCCTATAGGAGATAATATTTTATGGTATAACGCATCAACCGGAGGAAGCCCTTTAGCAGAAAATACTCAAATATTTACATCAACAAATTTTTATATCAGTTATATGGAGAATGGTTGCGAGAGCGAACGTTCATTAATGCAGTTCATTATTATCCCTTCTACTCCCCCAGAATTTAGTATTCCTGATCCTATTTGTTTATTGCCTGGTGTAAACATTACCGTTGGCGACTTAAATGCTTATGTTACAAATGCTGGTGGAAATACAATATTATGGTATGATACAGAGAATGATGCTAATTCTGATTTTTCTGGAGACGGAGATACTAGCAATGACCCATTATTAAACTCAGAGATTGTTGTTGATGGTGAAGATTACTGGGCTGTTATAGTATCAATACCTTGCCCCAGTATCCCTGGCGTTATAGTTCCTAATTTAGAAATTCAACCACAAACTGGTATACCAAACCCAGTTGGGCCATTTTGTGAAACTGAAGGTATAGCAGGAACATTACCTACAAATGCTGATTTAACCTCTATGTTAACTGGTACTATTGATGCAGGTGGCGTATGGACTGAAGATAGTGGAACTAATGAATTAGCTACCCCTTCTGATACTACAATTAACATCCAAAATATTTATAATAGTTTTGGGGATGGATCATATAGTTTTACTTACACAGTAACTAACGGAATCCCTCCAAATACTTGTATTTCATCTACTACAATTACGATTGTCATAGATCCAATATTAGTTGCTGGAACTGCGGCTACTCCACCGATTATTTGTGAAAACAATCTTATTAATAATTTTGATTTATTCACCTTACTTACTGGTCATGATCTTGGAGGAACTTGGAACGACGATGAAGGAACTGGAGCCTTAACTGGAAATATCGTTGATTTAACTTTTATTACTCAGCCATATGATCCTTCTGGGTATAATTTTACCTATACAGTAAATAACGGTACAACCTGTCCTCCAGAATCAGAAACAGTAACTATTATCATTACAGAAGCTCCAGATTTAATCATTAATTCCCCTGAAAGTTTCTGTATTACTGATAACACAATTAATACTATTGATTTATTTACATATTTAACTACTGATTCATCTGGAGGAACAGGCACATGGACAGATACAAACGGAACAGGATCTTTAACACTTCCAAGTACAGTGGACGTAACTATATTACAAGGGTTAGGTGAGGGTTCTTATACTTTTAACTACTTTGTAGACAATGGTGATGGATGTAACAGTAACGTAAATTTAGTCATAGTAATTGACCCTGAAAATGAAGCAGGAACATCAAGTAACACCATCATATGTGAAATAAACCTTGTAAATAACTTTGATTTATTTACATTATTGACAGGTAATGACCTAGGTGGAATCTGGACAGACGATAACGGAACTGGTGTGCTAACAGGTAGCATTATTGATTTAACCGCAATAGCTTTGCCATACAATTCTGCAGGATATGACTTTACATATACTGTTTCAAATGCTTCATGTCCAGATGATATGGAAACTGTTACTATTATCATAGTTGAAACACCTGAAGCAGGGACTAATGGGAACTTAACCATTTGTATTACAGCTACAACTCCTACTTCTGCTGATTTATATACAATATTAACTGGTGAAGATGCTGGTGGAACTTGGACAGATCTTTCGGGCTCTGGTGCATTGACACTACCAAGTACTGTAAATATTGTTGCCTTACAAGCATCAGGGGCTGCAACTTATCCTTATGAATATAGTATTGATAATGGGGATGGGTGTACTGATACTGCTCTAGTAAATATTATTATAGAACCAATACCAGAGCCCGTAAACGCAACCTTAGACGTTTGCTTAACTGATCTTGTCGCTGGAACAATCCCTTTTACCATATTAGATAGTTTTGTAATTGCTCCAGGGATCCCGTCAAGTGTTGACTGGTCAATAGTTCCCTCTACACCTATATCAAGTCTTACTGATCCAGTAACAGGAGCTATTGATTGGTCAGAAATAATAGCCAATTCAACAATAGGAACAAGTACAACATTTACATACCACGCTACTTCTAATACGAGTATTGATTGTAGTCCTGATTTAGGAGATGTAATAATAACAGTTATTGACATACCAGCTCCTTTGTATACAGGAACCAATACTTATTGCCCAAACTCAGGAAATATAACTATACAAGATATTATTAATGATTTCTCAGCTATTTTAGGAGGAGCTATAAATCTTTACGATGTAGCTTCCGGAGGAGTTTCATTAGACCCTACAACGGTGCTTACTCCAAATACATATACTTTTTATGCAGCCGAACAAGATTTAGTTGGAGCTGGTTGTGAGAGTAATCCAAGAACAATGATTATCATTACAGTTAATGCTAATTCTGATGCAGGTTTAAATGGAAATTTATCTGTATGTACAACTTCAAGTACTACAATAGATTTATTTACCTTATTAAACGGAACACCTGATAGTGGAGGGACTTGGACAGGCCCAATAACCACAAATAATGGTGACCAAGGTACCATAGATCCAACACTATTAACAGATGGGCTACATACATTTACCTATACAGTTACAGGAATTATTCCTTGCCCAAATGCAACAGCAGTGGTTAATATTACAATTGACCCATTACCAAACGGCGGAATGGATGGTTTAGATCAAAACTTATGTTCTACAGACGGAGCTATAAACCTATTTAATTTATTAACAGGATCTCCAGATACTGGCGGAGTATGGACTGGTCCGTTTACAACTACAAATGGGGATCAAGGGACAATAAATCCAGGAGCTTTAAACGAAGGAGCTAATACGTTCACATATACAATTACAAATGCTTGTGGAACAGCAACGCCAGCAGCACAAATAACTGTAAACATTGCACTAACACCTGAGTTGGATAACCCAGGAAATCAACAAGCATGTGATAGTTTTGATTTATCAGGACTTCCTATTACAGGAAATAATTTAACAGGTAATCAAAATTATTACGATGCGCCAAATGGTAGTGGTTCTATTTTAGGAACCATTACTACTATAGGTACAACTACAGTTTATCTCTATGACGCTACTGCTCCAACAGTATGTAGTGATGAAGAAAGTTTTACTGTTACAATTACTACTACACCAATAATTGATCCTATAAATCCTGCTCCTGTTTGTGATACTTTTGTATTTCCAGGAATTACAGGAACAAACCTAAATAACCCAACTTACAACTCTGAAGCTGATGGTACAGGGAGTACTTATACTGCAGGGAGTCAATTTACTCCTTCAAATTCTGGAACATATACATTTTATATAAATGATAGTAATGGGCCTACATGTACCACTCAAGTTTCATTTACAGTTGAAATAAATCTAGCTCCAGATGCAGGTATTGACAATACAACTGCTATATCTTGTATTTCAGATCCCGATTTTGATTTAACTACATTATTAGGAGGTACACCTGACATAAATGGAACGTGGTCACCAACTTTAGCCAGTGGGACAAACATCTATAGCCCAGCAAACGATGGAGAAAACACCTTTACCTATACAGTAGCTGGAACTGCACCATGTGTTGCTGCAATGGCAGTAGTTAATATTACCATACAAAACCCTGGTTCACCAACAGTTATTGATCAATCTTTTTGCTTATCAAGTAACCCTACAATTGCAGATTTGGTTGCTAGTGGAACAGCATTACAATGGTATGATACAGAAACAAGTACTACTCCTTTAACAAACACTGATCCTTTGATTGATGGGGAAGACTATTGGGTATCACAAGATAATGGATGCGAATCATTACGAGTTGTTATGACCGCTACTATTGATGACCCTGGAACACCTGATATTACATTAAATGGAAATCTATTTTGTATTCTTGATAACCCTACATTAGCCGATTTAGAAACTCAAGTAATTAATAACAATAATTACACAGTAGTGTGGTACGATACTGCTACTGAAGGAAATGTATTAAATTTAACAACAGCTTTAGAGCATGATGAAACATATTATGCTTCATTTACTTTCTCTCCTTGTGAAAGTACAGTACGATTCCCTATAACTGTAAATTTAACAGATTGTGAAGACTCATCCTTAATAATTCCAAATGCTTTTTCTCCTAATGGAGATGGTCAGAATGATACATATACAATAACTAATATCGATATTTTATTTCCTAATTACACCATAGAAATCTACAACCGTTATGGTAATATTGTATATAAAGGAAATATCAACACTTCTGATTTTGATGGAAAATCCAATCAAAGTAGCTTTATTTCTGATGACATTCTTCCTGTAGGAGTATACTATTATAGTATCGACTTTAACGATAGCCAGAGAAAACCAGAACAAGGACATTTATATTTAAGCAGATAATTTAAGTTAAAGACCTAACTATATAAAAAATGAAAAACAATCTTTTATTCATACTAATCTTAACATGCGTCTGCTATAAAGGGATTGCACAACAAGATGCTCAGTTTACACAATACATGTATAATATGAGTATCATTAACCCAGCGTATGCCACTTCAAATTTAGAAGTAATCAATTTTGGAGCTATTCACCGATCACAATGGGTTAGTGCAGAAGGTAGCCCCAGATCAACATCAGTTTTTGCTCATGTACCGTTAAAAAATAATATTGAAGTAGGAATATCCTTACTTAATGACAATTTAGGAGATGGAACAATTAATGAAAATATTATAACCGCTGATTTTGCATATATTTTAAAACTTAATGAAACATTAAAACTTTCATTAGGAGTCAAAGCCGGAGTAAATTTATTCAATACTAATCCGAATGGCAGGCGATTACCTGACGGGACTATCATTGGATTAAATAGTACTGACCCAGCATTTAATAACATCAATCAATCCTTTTTTAATACTGGTGCAGGAGCATTCTTATTTACTAATAAGTATTATTTAGGAATTTCTGTTCCTAACTTCTTACCCAACAAACATCTTAAGGATAGTGATGGTTTTAAAGCTATTGGTGTTGATGAAATTCACTTTTTCTTAACTGGCGGTTATGTATTTGATATTGGTGATAATTTAAAATTTAAACCAGCAACTATGATAAAGGCAGTTCAAGGAGCTCCTATATCTGTTGATCTAACAGCTAATTTTTTAATTCAAAATCGTTTTGAGGCTGGAGCAGCATATAGATATGATGACTCTGTGGCTGGATTGATTGGATTTAGAATTACACCTACTTTAAAAATAGGATATGCATATGATTATACTTTAAGTAATTTAGGGGAATATAATTCTGGATCACACGAACTAATGATTCTTTTTGACCTAAGTAAAATGAACCTTACCAAAGGCTATGAAAAATCACCAAGATTCTTTTAAATCAATTGTATCATTAAATAATCCGATACTTAGATCATAAAATTACATCTAATTATTTGGAATTAAAAGTAACTAAAATGAAAAAACACATACTAACCACATTACTTATTTTATGCTGTGCAACAAGTACTTTTGCACAAAGATGGGAGTTAAGAAAAGCGAATAATCTTTTTGAAAAAAGAGCTTATGTTGATGCTGCTGAATTCTATTCCAGATCAGAAAAAAATCAAGAAACACTTAAAAATCTTGGAGACAGCTATTATTTTAATACTAAAATGAAAGAAGCTTCAAAATGGTATGGAGAATTAATAAACAAATATAGTGAAGGTCTTGACAACACTTACATTTTCAGGTATGCTCAAGCTTTAAAAGGAATTAAAAATTATGAACTAGCAGATGTTTGGATGGCTAAATATGAGGCTATTCAAGCAGAAAGCACTACCGAATTTATGTCAGAAGTAGATGCTAATGTACCATACCTTTATGAACTTAAAAGCTCAAAGATAAACGTTAACGTTTCTGATTTTGGCCCTTCTTTTTTAGGGAAAGATAAAATTATTTTTGCTTCTTCGAGAAATCCAAAAGCAAAAAATTACAAATGGAATGATCAAGCATATTTAGACTTATATACTGCTGATATTTCTGATGATGGTAGTTTAACAAACCCTCAATTATTAAAAGGTCATGTAAATACCAAAAAACATGAAGCCAATGCAACTGTTACAAGAGATGGTAAAACCATGTATTTCAGTAGAACAAATTACACTGATGGTAAAAAAGGTAAAGATGACAACAAAATCACTCATCTTAAAATATATCGAGCTGAATTAGTGGATAGTATTTGGACTAAAATTAAAGAATTACCTTTTAATGATGTTTCCTATTCTACCTATCACCCTGCACTGAACTATGATGAAACAAAACTATACTTTGTTTCTGATATGCCAGGGACAATTGGAAGTATGGATATTTTTGAAGTGGATATTAATAATGATGGAACTTATGGTACTCCAAAAAATTTAGGGCCAAAAATCAATACTAAAAAAAGAGAGCAATTTCCATATATGAGTGAATACAATACCTTATATTTTGCTTCTAATGGACATTTAGGCTTAGGAAACTTAGATTTATTCTCCAGCCAAATTGAAGAAAACATCTTTTCTGAAGCAAAAAATTTAGGAAGTTCTATCAACAGTAGTTTAGATGATTTTTCACTAATTATTAATGAACCTACTGATAAAGGATATTATTCTTCAAACAGAGATAACAATGATGACAACCTCTTTGAGTTCAAACGCGAAGAATACATTAAACCAGTATATATGGTTGAAGGAGTGGTTACAGATAAAAAAACAGGAAAATTACTTCCAGGATCTTTAGTTACACTATTAGATGACAATAATAATGTTATCGCAGATACTATCGTAAAAGCAGATGCTAAATACATCTTTAAATTAGACCCTAACCAAAAATATACTGTCAAGGGTACCCGTAAACTATACAACCCATACGATGTTAATTTCTCTACAGATACAGAAGGAAAAATTAGTCATGACATTGTATTAGATCTTGAATTGTATTCTGATAAAGAAGAAAACATTATAGCTTCTACTGATGGAACTACACAAGTAAAAATTAATAAAATATATTTCGATTTTGACAAATGGAATATCCGACCAGATGCTGCTAAAGAGTTAGATGTATTGGTTGCTGTAATGAAAAAATATCCTGAAATGGAAATTGAAGTTAGCGCGCATACTGACGCACGAGGAGCATCCGATTACAACTTGGAATTATCTCATCAAAGAGCAAAATCAACCTTGGAGTATCTAGTTAGTCAAGGTATTACTATTAGCCGATTAAAGTTTATCGGATATGGTGAAATGCAACCACTTAACGATTGTGGAAACAGATGTAGCGATAGAGAACACGATTTAAACAGGCGTTGTGAGTTTAAACTATTAAAATAATTAATACGAATGTATAACTACACTTTATCTATTACTCATTGTTTTGTATACTGAGTTCTATTAATTTATTTTTTGTAGCACATAGCTACGTTTATACCTATTAACTTTCATAAAAAAAGGAGTTTATTACTGAACTTCTTTTTTTTACCCGTTTACTTAATCCCAAAATAAGTTGATTCTTTTATAATTATAGTCTATACTGTTATTTCCACCTTGCACGTATACAAAAAACATACTTCTCCAGTTAACGCTGTTAGGTTAATATTTTCTTGGTGATATTTGAAAAAGTAATATGTTCTTGTAAGTGGTTAGGGAATAGTACAACATTTGTATCTTACTGATAACTCTTTATTTCCAAAACTGCAGATTCACCACCATCTACAATAGTCCATCCATGACTATCGCTAATATTTTGCCATGCTATTACTGCAGCACTAGAACAATACTGAGAGTTCCCTCCATCAAAATATAAATCAGGCTGAAGGTTTTGCGCATCCCAACCTATTAACAAAACATCATAATTCACTTTAGAAAGACTTGCTCCATTAAACATGTTGGTGAAATTGGTTACACTTTCAACATTCCAACTACCTATATCTTGATCAAAGGAACTAGCGCCCAAAAAGGCACCTCTCATATCAGTTACATTTAATGTATTCCAAGTACTCATTTCCCCATTATAAGAAATAGCATCATAAAACATATAAGACATATTAGTTACATTTAATATATTCCATGTACCTATATCTCCATTAAATAAACTAGCCCCAAAAAAGACACCTCTCATATTAATTACATTAGCTGTGTTCCATGTACTCATATTTCCATTATAAGAAATAGCATAATAAAACATATATGACATATTGGTTACATTTGATGTATTCCAAGCACTTATATCACCATTAAATGAACCTGCATAGGCAAACATAAAAGACATATCAATTACAGAAGAAGTATCCCATTGACTTATATCTCCATTAAAAGAAATAGCTCGCTGAAATATATAAGACAAATCTGTTACATTCGCTATATTCCAATTACTTATATCGCTATTAAAATAAATTGCATATGCAAACATAAAAGACATATTTGTTACTCTTGACAAATCAGGTGCATCACTAGCATTACATTGCAAGTTAACACAGCCATTAAAAGCCCTTTCCATAGTTTCCCAAGGAATGTTTCCCCATTGCTCAATAGAAATAATTTTATCCTTATCACCTTCATTATTAAAATAAATACTAGGGAATGTTCTTCGTATTCTAATGGTGTGATTTCCTGGTGAAAAAGGAGGACTAATAGCATCTCCTATATTCCCTATAGACTCAAAAACCCCATCATTATCCCAATCGACATCATAATTATATATCAACCCTGGCTTAGTAGGAATAGTAATAGTTTCATTTGCTGTAGTAGTTTTCCAGGTTGTAACAAATTCATTTTGTGAAATAAGGCTCTTTCCATTAAAAAATAAATTTAAGCTATTTATAATTTGTTGTGTCCACTTTTTCATATACTTATATATTGGTTCCTTATAAATATATTACTTAATAACAATGCCAGTCAATAGGGTCTGGACCCTATTGACTGGCATTGTTATTTTTTGTATATATAAACTTGCAAAAAACGAAATAATGTCATGAAGTGATATTGTGTAAGGATTACAGAGAATTTTTGTTTATTTTAAAATCTTAGAAAACAGCCTTTTTAAAAAGAGCGCTATTTTCTGTTTTTTTTTAAATGCCTTATTTTTACTAATAACGCAATAGAAATTGTAATTATTTATTAAAATTCCAAAAGCTTTCACTAAATTACACGATATGATTAAACCTTTGAATATTTTAATTATTGAAGATGAAGTTATTATTGCTAAAAGTCTTGAAAGAATTGTTACAAAACATGCCAATGTTAAGCTAGCACATGATTATGATACTGCAGTAGATAGTTTAACTACTTTTAATCCTTCTTTGGTATTACTCGACATCAATCTTGAAGGCTGTGAAAAAACAGGTATAGATTTTGCCCAAGAACACAAAACAAACCATCAATTTGAAGTGATTTTTATTACAGCTTATTTTGATGAAGTTACGTTTTCGAAAGCGAATAAAATAAAACCCCTTAATTACATAGTGAAACCATTTAAAAGCTCGCAGATTGATGTGGTGATAAAATTAATTACAACTCAATTAGAAGCTAAAAATACCTCAATCAACCCTATCGTTTTTAATCTACTTACACTAGAAGAACGAAAATTAATTAATCTGATTAGTTTGGGGTTTTCGTCTAAAATCATAGCAATGAAGCTCAATAAATCACCTAAAACTATAATGAATCAACGCGGTTCCATTATAAAAAAACTCAACTTACTTCCTCAAAATAATTCATTGCTAATTTGGTCAATTGAAAATAGAGCTCATCTACAGGAATTATGAAAAATTTGAAATTGTACTTCAAAAAAAATATTGCATTACTATATACTATTCTTTTATTCATACCGGTATTTGGACAAAATAAAGAATCCAATCAAGATCAACTTTTATGGAAAATTAAACTCAATGAACACCTTAAAAATATTGAAGAAGCAAAAAACAGTAATAATGATAATCAATTAATTGAAGGATATATTACAATAGGAACCTTTTATAATAATAGGAATTCCATTTATAGTGATTATAATAAAGCCATAGTTTTTTTCGAAGAGGGGTTGAAAATATCCAATACAAAACATGTATTGAACAGAGCTAGATGTTACGAAGGAATAGGGAATTCAGGTCGTTTTCTTCAAAACGTTATTATAGCTTCTGAAAATTATAGCAAAGCAGAAAAACTTTACTTTGAGTTAAATGACAACAACAAAAGAGCCACTTGTCTACATCGAATAGGTGATTTATTACTCGATCAAAAAAACTATGAGTTATCAAAAAGTTATTATGAACGCGCTATAACACTTTATAGTAAAGAGAATAATTCGAGTATGGTTTCCTCGTGTACTTCCAATATTGGAGAAGTTTACGTTTTTCAGGGCAAACACCAAAAAGGTTTAACTAACTTCAATAAAGCCTTAAAAATGAATAAGGAGAAGGATTACTCTCCAAAACTAGAAGCGTTTATTCTTTTTGAAGTAGGCAAGTTATATATTGACAGTATTCATTACACCAAAAGAGACTCTATTTTTAATAAAGCCCTTAAAATTGTAGAAAAAGAACATCTACTAGACGGTATCGCGTACGCCAATACTTTATTGGCCAAATTGTACTATAAGGATCAAAAGTATACCCTTGCTAAAGAACATGCTAAAAAAGGTTTGGCAATAGCACTTTCATATGGACATAAGATCAAAATCCGAATGGCCTATCTTATTTCTGCTAAAATAGATGAGAAACTTAAGCTATATAGTAGCGCACTAAAACATCATAAATCCTATAAAGAAATAGACAGCGAAGTACAGCAAAAGGAGCGTAATATTTATAGTGCCGAAATGGAAACCAAGTATAACATATCCCAAAAAAACAATACGATACTAAGAATAGAAAGCGAGAAAGAACAAGCACAAGAGCAACGAAATGCTACAATATTTTTTTTGATTGTATTGACAATTCTTGTTATTGCCTTAATTGTATATCAGATTAAATTAAATAAAAGCAATAAAAAATTAATCCAGCAAAAAAATGCTATTCAAAAGGTAAATTATAAGTTGGAGAAAACCGTAAATTATAAAGAGGTATTACTAAAAGAGGTACATCATAGAGTAAAAAACAATTTACAGATTATCTGTAGCATCCTTGAAATGCAAATAGATGCAAGCGGAAGCCTAAAACTTAAAGAAAAACTACAAACCAGTATTGATAGAATTTTTTCTATGGCCTTAGTTCATGAGCAACTTTACACAGATGATAGTAATGAAACTATTGATGCCTGTAGTTATTTTAATGATATTGTAGATTCTATTATGAGCTCTCAACAAAATACTAAAAAAAACATTTCTATTGACATCAATATGGATGATATTCAATTAAAGTTAGGGACGGCACTTCCTTTAGGTATGATTTTAAATGAATTAATTACCAATGCTTTTAAATATGCTTTTTCTTCTAAAAAAGAAGGAACAATAGCTATTTCCCTTCAATCAAATGGACAACACATTTCTCTTTTAATAAGCGATAATGGTACTGGAATAGATATTGAAAAGAGTAGAAAAAACAGTATCGGTTTACAATTAGCAAAAGATTTCACTACGCAAATAAAAGGAACTTTAACTTGCCATGTAGACAAGGGAACACACTATAAAATAACCTTTCCTATATAATACCTTTTTATACCAACTAAAACTCCAAAAACACTCCATTAAACTATTTTATTTTCAGGGTTAAAGAACGTTTATTAATCTCTTTTTTAGTTCCCTAAATGAAAAACTCCTTTCACCATTCAAAAAGTACATTTCACTCATTTACAATTGGAACACTTTTTGTTTTACCTTTACTTTACCTTTTAAAGGTATAAAAACAAATACATGAAACAACTGCTAACTATATTAAGCATTATCTTAATTACAACAACACAAGCGCAACAAAATTTTGAAAAACTCTGGGTAAAAGTTGAGGCTTTTGAACTGGAGGGTAAAACAAAATCAGCAAATGAATTAGTTACTACTATCTACAAGAGAGCGAAGAAAAAAAATAATAGCAACCAATTAATCAAGTCATTAATATACCAATCAAAATTTGCTTTGGTATTACAAGAAGAGGCTGAGTTATTAATAGCACAACGACTGGAAAACGAAATTACTACAACTACATTTCCTACCAACGCCATACTACAATCTATTTTAGCCGATTTCAAATGGCAATATTTACAACAACACCGCTGGAAAATATACAACCGAACAAAAACAACCGAAATTATAAGTGCCGATTTCAGAACGTGGGATTTAAACAGCTTATTCACATCTATTCATACAGATTTTAAAAACTCCATAATAAATAGTGTTGCATTACAAACTCTTCCTATTTCAGAGTTTAATTACATTCTAATTAAAGGAAAAGAAACGGAACACCTACGTCCTACTTTATACGATTTGCTAGCACACAGAGCTTTAGCCTTTTTTAAAACCAATGAATCACGTATTACAAAACCAAAAGAACGATTTCACGTTG